>Ga0163162_10001933_pt1 | contig 19500 bp, 15 predicted proteins | sample S55metaG_FD_115310 | JGI IMG/M metagenome (GOLD analysis project Ga0163162, IMG submission 115310) | Switchgrass rhizosphere microbial communities from Kellogg Biological Station, Michigan, USA - S5-5 metaG | ecosystem: Host-associated > Plants > Roots > Rhizosphere > Soil | place: USA...
AGGCGTCCCGGCATCTGGCGCTTGAATTCGTCACGCACGGCCATGTACGCCGCGTGCGGGCCGCCGAAACCAACCGGCACGCCGAAGCGCTGCGTATTGCCGATCGCGACATCCGCGCCCCACTCTCCCGGCGGCGTGAGCAGCGTGAGCGCGAGCAGGTCGGCGGCGACGACCACGTGGCCGCCCGCCGCGTGAATCGCTTCGGTCAGCGCGCGGTAGTCGCGCACGTCGCCGTTCGCGCCCGGATATTGCAGCAGCACGCCGAACGCGTTGGCCGACGCGGCGTCCGCGGCCGGGCCGACCTTCACCTCCACGCCGACCGGCTTCGCCCGTGTCTGCACGACTTCGATGGTTTGCGGCAGCACGTCGTCGGCGACGTAGAACACGTTCGACTTCGGCTTGCCCACGCGCTGCAGGAGCGTCATGGCTTCGGCGGCGGCGGTGGCTTCGTCGAGCAGCGAGGCATTCGAGATCGCGAGTCCCGTCAGGTCGATCACCATCTGCTGGAAGTTCAGCAGCGCTTCGAGGCGCCCTTGCGAGATCTCCGGCTGGTACGGCGTGTAGGCCGTGTACCACGCCGGATTTTCCAGCACGTTGCGCAGGATTACGGCCGGCGTGTGCGTGCCGTAGTAGCCCTGCCCGATATACGTTCGAAACACCAGGTTCTGGTCCGCGAGCTTCCTGAGCGACGCGAGCGCTTCGGCCTCGCTCTTCGGCTGCGCGAAGGGACCCAGCGCAGCGCCGAGCGGCAGCGTTTCCTTGCGGCGGATCGATTCCGGAATCACCGCGTCGATGAACGCCGCGCGCGTGGCGAAACCGAGCGCGTCGAGCATCGCGCGCTGGTCGGCCGAGTCCGGGCCGATGTGCCGTTCGGCGAATGCGTCATGGCATTCGAGCGCGGCGAGTGACAGGGATGAGCGGTTCATCAGGCGATCCGGGTGTTCGAGCTTCATGAGAGTTCCTGCGGGTGCGGAATTCGCCGCGTTTCGCGACGCCGGCGAAAAGCCGCACCGTCGATTAGAAATTTATTCGCCGATCGATTTGCCGTAGCCTTCGGCGTCGAGCAGCTTGTCGAGACTGGCGTCGCCGGCCGGCTTGATCTTGAAGAGCCAGCTGTCGTACGGCGCGCCATTGACCTGGTCCGGGGTGGCCGCGAGTGCATCGTTGGCCGCGACGATTTCGCCCGAAACCGGTGCATAGATGTCGGATGCGGCCTTCACCGATTCGATCACCGCGATCGCATCGCCCGCCGCGACGGTCTTGCCCGCTGCCGGCAGCTCGATGAAGACGATGTCGCCGAGCGCTTCCTGCGCGTGATCGGTAATGCCGATGGTCAGCGTGCCGTCGGCTTCAGTGCGGACCCATTCGTGCGATTCGGTGTATTTCAGTTCGGCCGGGATGCTCATTGGATGCTCCTTTGCGTGGTTCGTGAGGGCGTGAAATCGAGGGCGTGCGCGCGCGTGCCGGAGCCTCGTTACAGGCTCGCGAGCACCTTGCCATTGCGCACGAACGGCAGTTTTACCACGCTTGCGGGAAGTTGCTTGTCACGAATGACGACGTGCACGGTATCGCCCGGATTGACTCCCGCCGGCACCCGCGCGAATGCGATCGATTCCTGCATGGTGGGCGAGAATGTGCCGCTCGTGATCTCGCCGTCGCCGAGAGGCGTGACGACTTTCTGATGGGCGCGCAGCACGCCGCCCGCGCGGCCGTCTTCCTTCCTGAGGATCAGGCCGACGAAATTCGCCTTCGAGCCGTGCGCCTCCAGCGCCGAACGGCCGACGAAATCGCGCGACGTTTTCAGGTCGACGGTCCACGCGAGGCCCGCGTCGAGCGGCGAAACGTGCTCGTCCATGTCCTGGCCGTACAGGTTCATGCCGGCTTCGAGGCGAAGCGTGTCGCGCGCGCCGAGCCCGGCCGGCTTCACGCCCTGCGCCTTCAGCGCGTTCCACAGGGCTTCGACGTGCGTGGCGGGCACGACAATCTCGAAGCCGTCTTCCCCCGTGTACCCGGTGCGGGCGAGCATCAGTTCGCCGAACGGCGTCGACGGGAACCGCACGGCGTTGAACGGCTTGATCGATTCGGTGGCGGCGCGCGTGTCCGGAAGCACTTGCCAGGTCTTTTCGCGCGCATTCGGACCCTGCACGGCGACGATCGCCAGATCACGGCGCGGCGTGATCGAAAGGCCGAACTCGCCTTCGGCGTTCAACTGGCCGAACCATTCGATGTCCTTCTCCGCCGTGCTCGCGTTCACGACCACGCGAAAGTGATCTTCGGCAAAGTAGTAGACGATCAGGTCGTCGATCACGCCGCCGTTGCTGTTCAGCAGGCACGAGTACAGCGCCTTGCCCGGCACGGTGAGCTTGTCGACGTTGTTGGCAATGGCGAGCTTGAAGAAGTCGCGCACGGCGTCGCCGTTGAAATCGACGACGCGCATGTGCGACACGTCGAACATGCCGGCGTCGGTGCGCACGGCATGGTGTTCGTCGATTTGCGAACCGTAGTTGACGGGCATGTCCCAGCCGCCGAAGTCCACCATGCGGGCGTTGAGCGCGAGGTGGGCGGCGTGAAGGGGTGTGTGTTGAAGTTCGGTCATCGGGGCCTCGGTTCGCAAAAACAAAAAAGGCCATGCGGCGACATCGCCAGCGGTTTCGGCTTTTCAGGCTGCGATCGGTCGATGCAGCATGCAAAGCTCAAACCGCGTGGCGGATCGATGCATGACCCCTCTGTCCTCGGTACCTGAGAGATTGCGCGGACCCGGAATGCGGTCCCCGCGCGCCCCTTCGGTGGGCAACTGGCTGGCGTGAAACGCAAGCCGCTGCCGCTCTCCAGAGTGCGAAGAAAGTGCTCCAATACAAGCCCTTTCCTCGACGCGGCCGGTCCTTTTGCCTGAGAGTTTGCGGGTGTGCCCCTTCGGCGGCGCGGCACGCGAATAAACAGCGGCCACGCGCTCTCCCGACGCGTGCGGCCGAATTTACGCGACCGAATTGGCCTTGTCAAACCTATTTGGGAATCGGCCGAGGGCGGCCGGAAGCGCGCTGTGATAGCGCCTGCGCGCGGGGTGGCGAACAACGTTTGCCGGGCACCGAAAGCGTCGCCAGAAAGCGCGAGCGGGCGGACAGCGCCGGTTCGCCGCGCAGACGGACGGCAAACCGGCGCGCGCCGGGATCAGGCGAGCGGCCTGAATTCCACGCGCCGCCCCTCGGCATCGCTCTGGATAGCGAGTTCGATCACGGTCATCACATCGACGGCATCCTGCGGCGAGACCGGAAAGGGCTTGCCGTCCAGAATCGACGCCGCGAGCGAGCGGTAGTAGTCGGCGTAGGCGCCGTCCCGGGTGGCGAACTCGTGCCGCAGATCGTGATCGCCGTCCACTTCGCGCAGCAAACCGGGCGGATTCTTGCCGAATTCCGCATCGCCGGGACGCAGGCCCGCTTTCAGCTGATCTTCCTGCACGTCGAGCCCGTTCTTCGTATAGCTACCGCGCGTGCCGTGCACGGAAAAGCGCGGCGGCTCGAGCGCGGCGAGCGCGGTGGCGTGGAGGATCACTTCCTTGTCCGCGTAGCCGAGTTGCAGATGCACGTAATCGGGCGCGTGCGCGTGGTCGCGATGCTGCTTCACGGTCGCGGCCACCGTGCGCGGCGCGCCGAAAAGCGCGAGCGCCTGGTCGATCAGATGCGGCCCGAGGTCGAACAGCAGGCCGCCCCCGCGCGACGCTTCCTCGCGCCAGCGCTGCGGCACCTTCGGACGGAAACGGTCGAAATGCGACTCGAACTGCGTGATGCGCCCGAGCCGCCCGCTTTCGATCAGCGTGCGCAGGGTCATGAAATCGCCGTCCCAGCGCCGGTTGTGAAAGGGCGCGAACAAGAGGCCGCGCCCGGCGGCGAGATCCGCGAGCGTGCGGGCGTCGCGGGCGGAAAGCGTCACCGGCTTGTCGACCACCACGTGCCTGCCCGCCGACAGCGCCTTGTGCGCGAGCTCGAAGTGCGTGTCGTTGGGCGTCGCGATCACGATGCAATCGAGGCCGTCGCGCGCGATCAGCGCATCGAAATCAGGCACGACGGCGGCGTCCGGATAGTCGGCCGTGGCGCGCTCGGCCTGGCTCGTCGCGATGGCCGCGACCGTCGCGCGGCCGCAATGTTCGATGACGGGCGCGTGAAACGTCGCGCCGGCGAGTCCGTAACCCATCAGGCCGACTTTCAGTACTGAACTCATGCGGGCACCCTGTCGTGTATCGGTCCCGATATTGTGGCACGGCGCGGCGCGCAGAGGCCGCGGCCAATCTCGCCGCGGCATGCAAAGGGCCATATCGGGCAAGGACGATCGGCCGATTCATCCGTGTTAACATCGCGCTCTCGAAATTGTGCAAGCTGCTGAAAAGCCGGTTTCGCTGCCCATCGGCGCTCGCCGTTGCCTTGCGCCCCCACGTCTCTCACCGTCCACACACGATGTCCGCTGGTCTCAACGCCGCGCAAAACGAAGCGGTGCGCTATCTCGATGGTCCCTGTCTCGTGCTCGCCGGCGCCGGCAGCGGCAAGACGCGCGTGATCACGCAGAAGATCGCGCATCTGATCGAAGGCCGCGGCTTCGAGCCGAAGCACATCGCCGCGCTCACCTTCACGAACAAGGCCGCACTGGAAATGCGCGAGCGCACGGCCAAGCTGCTCGAAGGCAGGACGCTCACCACGCCCGGCAAGGAAGGCCGCAAGGTGCCGGTCAATCAGCTGACGATCTGCACCTTTCACTCGCTCGGCGTGCAGATCATGCGGCAGGAGGCGGCGCACGTCGGCCTGAAGCCGCAGTTCTCGATCATGGACTCCGACGACTGCTTCGGCATGGTGCAGGAGCAGCTCGGCACGACCGACAAGGGCCTGATCCGCAAGATCCAGTCGATCATCTCGCTCTGGAAGAACGCGATGGTGTCGCCGGATCAGGCATCGGTGCTCGCGGCGAACGAGGACGAGCATCAGGCGGCGATCGTCTACCGCAGCTACGCGGCGACGCTGCACGCCTATCAGGCGCTCGATTTCGACGACCTGATCCTGCGCCCCGCGCAATTGTTCGCCGAAAACGAGCAGGTCCGCGAAAAGTGGCAGAACCGCCTGCGCTATCTGCTGATCGACGAATATCAGGACACCAACGCCTGCCAGTACGAACTGCTGAAACGGCTCGCTGGTCCGCGCGCGGCCTTCACGGCGGTCGGCGACGACGATCAGGCCATCTACGGCTGGCGCGGCGCGACGCTCGAAAATCTCGCGCAGCTCGGCCGTGATTTCCCGAAGCTGCACGTCGTGAAGCTCGAGCAGAACTACCGCTCGACGGTGCGCATCCTGACCGCCGCGAACAACGTGATCGCGAACAATCCGAAGCTCTTCGAGAAGAAGCTCTGGTCCGAGCACGGCATGGGCGACACGATCACCGTCACCGGCTGCAACGACGAGGAGCACGAGGCCGAATCGGTCGTGTTCCGCCTCTCCGCGCACAAGTTCGAGCGGCGCGCGGCGTTTCGCGATTACGCGATCCTCTATCGCGGCAATTTCCAGGCGCGCATCTTCGAGCAGGTGCTGCGCCGCGAGCGCATTCCATACGTGCTCTCGGGCGGCCAGTCGTTCTTCGACCGGGCCGAGATCAAGGACATCGTCGCCTACCTGCGGCTGATCGCGAACCCCGACGACGACCCCGCGTTCATCCGCGCGATCACCACGCCGCGGCGCGGGGTCGGCAACACAACGCTCGAAGCGCTCGGCTCGTTCGCGGGCGCGGCGAAGGTGTCGCTGTTCGAGGCGGTGTTCATGGGCGGCATCGAGGCGCGGCTCTCGGCGCGGCAGGTCGAGCCGCTGCGCACGTTCTGCGAGTGGATGCAGCGCCTCGCCGAGCGCGCGGCGCGCGACCCGGCGACCACCGTGCTCGACGACATGATGGAAGCCATCCACTACGAGGCGTATCTCTACGACGCCTTCGACGAGCGCCAGGCGCAGTCGAAATGGCAGAACGTGCTGGAGTTCTGCGAGTGGCTCAAGCGCAAGGGCACGAAGCCCGAGCCGTCGGGCGATGCGGAACAGACCGGCTACGACAACGCCGACGGTTTCGGCGACGAAGGCAAGAACCTGCTCGGCCTCATCCAGACGGTCGCGCTGATGTCGATGCTCGAAGGCAAGGACGAAGACCCCGACGCCGTGCGGCTCTCGACGGTGCACGCGTCGAAGGGGCTGGAGTATCCGCACGTGTTTCTGGTGGGCGTCGAGGAAGGGATCATGCCGCACCGCGGCGGCCCGGACGACGGTCCGGTCGACGAGGGGCGCATCGAGGAAGAGCGGCGCCTCATGTATGTCGCGATCACGCGGGCGCAGCGCAGCCTGCATCTGAACTGGTGCAAGAAGAGGAAGCGCGCGCGGGAGACGGTGGTCTGCGAGCCGTCCCGGTTCATCCCGGAAATGCTGCTCGACGACGCGCCGCCGCCGACCGTCGAAGAAGCGCCGCTCACGCCGAAAGACCGCATGGCGATGCTCAAGGCGATGCTGCAGAAGTCCTGAGCCTTCGCGCGGCGAAAAAAACCCTGCGGGTGAACTTCGCCCGCAGGGTTTTTTACGTCGGCGGCGGCAAGACCGCTTACTTCGACGCGTTCACCATATAGTCGACGGCCGCCTTCACGTCGGCGTCCGGGGCCGTCGAGCCGCCCTTCGGCGGCATCGCGCCCTTGCCTTTCAGCGCGTAGCCGTACACCGTGTCCATCGGCTCCTTGAGGCGCTCGGCCCAGGCGGCCTTGTCGCCGAACTTGGGCGCGTTCAGCACGCCCGCCGCGTGGCACGCCTGGCACACCTGCGTGTAAAGCGCCTTGCCGGCCTGCGAAGCATCCGCGCTCTGCGCGCCGCCCGCCGGCGCGGCGGGCGTCTGCGGAACGGCGGCGAGCGCGGCGACGGCGGCGGCTGCCTGCGAGTTGTCGGCGGCACCGGCCGCGGGTGCCGCGGCGGATGCGCCCGCTGCCGCGCCCGGCGCCGGCTGCGCCGGTTCCTGCAGCTTGCCGCCGCTGTTGTTCGCCATATAGACGACCGCGCGCGCGATTTCGAAGTCGCTGTAGTCGTCGGGGCTCGTGCCGCCGCGCGCGGGCATCGCGCCCTTGCCGTTGAGCGCGTTGTGCAGCAGCGTGTCGTAGCCCTCGCTGATGCGCGGCGCCCAGCTGCCCGCGTCGCCGAACTTCGGCGCGCCCGCGGTTCCCGCCGCGTGACAGGTCGAGCACACTGCCTTGTAGACTTCCTCGCCGGACTTGTAGACGCGCGGCGCGCTGGCGTCGCGGATATTGACTTGCGCCACCGGCGCGATGCGGGCCGCGACGGATGAATCCGAGAACAGGTCCGTGCCGGCGCCGGTGCGCGTGGAATTGTTCACGTAGATGGCAAGCAGCAGTATGACAACGACGGGAATGCCAAACCCGGCGATGACCGCTGCGATGAGCTGGCCGGGTGTCTTGATCGGGGCTCCGTGGGGTGCTTCACTCATGCTTGTCTCGTCTCCCGTTTTATATGTGAGTCGGTTCAGCGACAGCGTGACAGCAACGACGACTTCCTTAGGCACGGACGATTATAGACGGAACGCTTAACGGGCGGAGCGCGGCTCCGGGCGTGCGGCGGCGCGCGTTTACCCGCATCGCGCGGCATCGCGGACGGTGCTTTGCGTGTGGGTTGTGTGCGGGTTGCGTGTGGGTTGCATGAAGCCGGAGCCTTGCGCGCGAGCGACGCGTGCCGCCCGCGCACAAGGCCGTCCGATGGACGAATCGCCCGAAAACGGGTATCCTCTCGGACTCGATTGGCCCTGCATGCATGCTTTTCCACGCTTGTTGCGCGATTTTGCAAGCTCGCACAAGCTCGCAAGCAATGGCTTCTCCGAAGCGCCCGTAGCTCAATGGATAGAGTACTGCCCTCCGAAGGCAGGGGTTGCTGGTTCGATCCCAGCCGGGCGCACCAAGATTTCGTGCCATTCCACGTCTCAGGCACAGCAGCAACAGCAACACAAGCAAGCCCTCGCCTCGATCGAGGGCTTTTTCGTTTCCGGACCAGCCCCGGCCTCCCGGATTCGTCATCCCTCCTCCGTCCCCAGCGACGTCCCATACCCGAACCCCATCGCCGCGAGCCATCTGCGATACGCCACCGACATCCGGTCGCATCGCTGATGCAGTTCCGCCGTCGGATCGAGCGGCAGGTACTTCGGATGCTGCGATTCGACGATCGGCGTGTCCTGCATCAGGATCTCCATGTTGAAGTCGTAGAGTTCCTGGTCCGTGTGAGCCGTCTCGTCTTCGTGAACCGACACGAGCCATGCACGCGTCTCGGTCGCGCTCACCGGCGACGCCGCCAGCATGATGTGCAGCGCGCCCTGCCCGCCCGACGCCATCTTGCTGAGACTCGCGACCAGCGGCCGCCTCACGCGGTACACGTAATCGATCTGCGCGCCTTTCTGGCCCGGAATGCCTGCCGGCTGCCAGAACCGGCACTGCCGCGCCTCGAGCCCGTCTTCGGTCTCGCGCACCTCGTAGTCGGGCACGTCCGCGAACTCGCGCTCGCCGAGAATGCCGCCGTGCACGAACGGGAAATGGGCCATGTCGAGAAAGTTCTCGACCACGCGCGGCGCCGACGCCCGAACGGTCTGCGGCGCGAGATTGATCCGCCGGGCGCCGGCAATCGCGTCCTGCGGGAAGAAATCGAGCACATGGGCAGGCTCGCCAAGACACACCCACACCACGCCGTATTTTTCCTCCGCGACATAGGTCTTCGCGCACACGCGCTTCGACGGCCGCAGCGCCGGATTCGACGGCACGTGGATGCATTGTCCTTCGATGTCGTAGGCCCAGCCGTGGTACGGGCACACGATGATTGCACCCGTCACCGAGCCGAGCGACAGCTGCGCGCCGCGGTGCGGGCACTGGTCCCGCCAGACGTGCGCATCGCCCGCGCCATCGCGCCACACGACGAGCCGCTCGCCCGCGACCACGCAGGCATGTGCGCGCTCGGGCGGCACGTCGCTGCTGTTGCACACCGGAATCCATTCACTGAAAAGCAGAGTGTCGTTTCGCATCGCGCGCTCGCGGGGGGGGGGGCGGCCAAGTGTGCACCGTCCGGGGTCGAACCGCCCGGATTCAACCGGACAGCTTCGAAGCTTACGGCACGGCAACGGATCGATGAAAGCGTGACGCAAGCCCGGTGCAATCCGCGCGAGCGCCCGCCTGCAAAAAAGCCCAAACTCTCTCGACGCCCCCGATACAGTAAGCCCGCAAAAAAATGCAAAATATTGCCTCGTCCGGAACGCACGCGTCGAGCACGACAGAAAAGACCGTCAGTCAGGGGATCCAGAATGGAGCAGGTGCAAGAACCGGTGCGTCGACCGTATGCATTCGCGTGGTCGGCGCGCGGGAATCCCGAGAAGGAGCAGGCGACCCTGCGCGTCTGGCTGGGTGCCGTCGTCCTCTTCGCCTACGGCGTCTTCGCCTGGCTGAACCCGACGCACGATGCCGAAGCAACCTTCCTTTTCGTCGCGCTTTACGTGGCGTACGGCGTCGTCAGCCTGATCGCCGTGATCACGATGGCTGGGCCTTCACGCGCGCGGCTCGTTGTCACCACCATCGCGGACCAGGCGCTGGTTGCGCTCGCGCTCGGCATCGGCGGGCCGACGGCGTTGCCGCTCCTGTGGGTCGTCTTCTGGTTCCTGATCGGATCGGGCTGCCGGTACGGCAAGGCGACGCTCGCCATTTCGTGCGTCACCGCGCTTGCCGCGATCGCGGCGCTCGCGCACTGGCAGCCGTGGTGGGAAGCCAACCAGCCGGCGGCGCTGGGGATCGGGCTGAGCGTGCTGAGCGCGTCGGTGTACCTGAGCGTGCTCGTTGACCGGCTCGGCAACGCGAACCGCGACCTCGCGCGGCAAGCGTCCACCGATCCGCTGACCGGCCTCTCGAACCGCTACGCGCTGGAACAGACCGTCGGCCGCACGCTGACGGCGATCTCGGAAGGCGACGACGGCACGACCGCGCTCCTGCTGATCGATCTGGACGGCTTCAAGGAAGTGAACGACACCTACGGCCACGCGGTCGGCGACGTGCTGCTGCAAACCTTCGCGGCCGCGCTGACGAAGCGCATGCGCAAGACCGACACGGTCGCGCGCCTGGGCGGCGACGAATTCGTCGTGCTCGCGCGCCACGTGCCCGACCGGGCGGCGGTGCTCACCATCGCGGAAAACATTCACGCGGTGCTGTCCGCCATCACGTCGGTTCAGGAGCGGCCGGTGAGCGTATCGGCAAGCATCGGCGCCTGCCTGATTTCGGGCGGCGGGAAGACGCATTTCAGCGACATCGCCGCGCTCATGCGCGCCGCCGACCGCGCGATGTACCGCGCGAAGACACTCGGCCAGGGCCAGACGGTCTTCGCCGACGCCCCGGACTTCGAGACGGTCTGAAGCGCGCCTACGCTTCCACCCCCGACCACGCCTGCTCGCGCAGCTTCGCGCGCAGACGGGCGACGGCCTGGCTGTGCAGCTGGCACACCCGCGATTCGCTCACTTCCATCACCGCGCCGATTTCGCGCAGGTTCAGGCCGCGTTCGTAGTAAAGGCTCATCAGCAGCTTTTCGCGCTCGGGCAGCTTGTCGATGGCCTCGATCAGCGCGGAGCGCAGGCTCTCGTCAAGCAGCGCCGACAGCGGGTCCGAGCGGTCGACGCAATAGCGGTCGAGGAACGGCTCGTCGTCGGCGGAGCGGTCGAAGTCTTCGTAATAGATGAGCTGGCTGCCATGCAGGTCCTGGAGCATGGTCTGGTATTCGTCGAGCGGCATCTGCATGTGCGCGGCGATCTCGGTTTCGCTCGCCGAACGCCCGAGGCTCTGCTCGACCTTGTGCACCGCCGATTCCACCTCGCGCGACGTCTTGCGCATGCTGCGCGGCAGCCAGTCGTTCGCGCGCAGCTCGTCGAGCATCGCGCCGCGGATCCGCTGGCTCGCATAGGTCTCGAACTGCGCGCCCTGGTCTTCCTTGTAGCGGTTTGCGGCATCCATCAGGCCGATCATGCCCGCCTGGATCAGGTCGTCGAGATCGACGCTCGCCGGCATCTTGGCGACGAGCTGAAGGCCGAGCCGGCGTACGAGCGGCGCGTAGCGCGCGAGCACGTCGGCTTGCGAGAGTTTTCCCTGGGCGTTGTACATCATGGTCCCCTTTCCTGTGTCACATCGACGCCGTGCTGCTCATTGCATGAGCGGCAGGTGCCTCGGCGCGGCGTGATGCGGTCAGTCCGCCCGTCGCGCTCGTCATTGCGTGCTTGCTCGCCTGCCCGTCCGGGCGGCGCGAAGCGTGCGCGGGCCGCATCGGCCAGTGCAGCAGCTCGGCGGCGATCCTGCGGTAGTCGCGCGCGGCGGGCGTTGCGGGAAACGCTTCCACCGCAGAGCGCGCGAGTTCCTGCGCCCGCGCGACCCGCGCGTCCTCCGCGACATGGCCCGCGTGCCCGAGCGCGACCGCGAGGTAGCGGCTCGCGACACCGGAGAGATTTTCGAACGCCACCGAAGCGTCCGCGTCGTTCTGCACGTGGTTCAGCAGCACGCGGAACTGGCCGATCGCGTGCGCGTAGTGCAGCCGCTTCATGCAGGCGTAGGCCTCGGTGATCGCCGGCGCGGCGACCCGCGTGACGATCAGGAAGTCGTGCGCCTGCTCCGCGAGCGAGGACAGCGCGCCGTGGCGGTCCAGCTGGGCGTCGATCAGCACGATGTCCGCCGGGCCGTCGAGCAGCACGCGGCACTGCGCGGCATCCTGGCTGATGCGTTCGTCGCGGGGCGCGGCGATCAGCGAGAAGCCGAGCGGCGTGCGCGTGACGGCGTCCTGCAGGAAGCGCTTGCCCGAGATCACCGACGCGAGCGCCCCGGTGTCGTTCACGCCGGCGAGCCTGCTCACCGAGCCGGCGTTGTGCCGCTCGTCGATCACGAGGACGTCCTTGCCCTGCGCCGAAAGCGCCGCGGCGAGGTTCACCACCGCCGACGTGCAGCCGATGCCGGCCGGGCCGCCCGCGACCGCCACCACGCGCGAGCCCGCGCGGGTCAGAAGCCGCCTCAGGCCTTCTGCCTGATCGAGCACGAACTTATCCAAAATGCACCCCATGCAGTTCCGTTGCGGCGCGCGCCGACAGCGCGGACAGGAGTGCCGGCACCTCGTCGTCGTGCGGCACGAAAGGCGATCCGTCGCGCGGAATGCAGAACGCACTCTTGATCAGGAAGCGCTTCGTGGCAACGTACAGGTTCTCCGGCACCTTCTGGCCGGTCGAGACGTAATGCACCGGCAGCTTGTAGCGGATCACGGTGTCGAGCACCCCGCCGAGATTGGTGGCCTCGTCGAGCTTCGTCAGAATGCAGCCCGCGAGCGGCGGCTGGTCGGGGGTGCTCTGGTAGGCCTGCACGACTTCGTTCAGCGTGTCGCCGTGGCTCGTGGCGTTCAGGAGCAGCAGGCGCTGCACCGGGTGGCCGGCGCCGCAGAGCATCGCGATCTGGTCGGCGACCATGCGGTCGCGCTGGCTCATGCCGATCGTGTCGATCAGCACGATGTGCTTGTTGCGCAGCTCGGAGAGCGCGAGCTGCAGGTCCGCGGCGTCCTTCACCGCGTGCACCGACACGCCGAGAATCTTGCCGAAGATGCGCAGCTGCTCGTGCGCGCCGATCCGGTAGCTGTCGGTGGTCAAAAGCGCGACCTTGCTCGCGCCGAAGCGCATCACGCAGCGCGCGGCGAGCTTCGCGGTGGTCGTCGTCTTGCCGACGCCCGTCGGGCCCATCAGCGCGAACACGCCGCCGCGCTCCATCATCGCCTCTTCGCTGTCCATCACCGGCAGGTTGGTTTCGAGCACCTGCTGCACCCATTCGAGCGCGGCTTCGACATGCTCCATCTCCGGCATGTTGTCGACCACCATGCGCACGAGCTGCGCCGAGAAGCCGGTGGCGAACAGGCGCTTGGTCAGCGCCGCGTTGGTCGGGCTGCGGCGCTGGCGGTCGCCCCAGAGAAGACCGGCGAAGTGCTCTTCCATCATGCCGCGCATCGACGACAGCTCGTTCATCACGGTGTCGTTGACGACCTGCTCCATGCGCGCGCGGATCGCTTCGGTGACGGCGGCGGCCGCGCTCGCGGGCAAGCCGGCGAACCCGCCTTCGGGCAGCGACGGGGATGGCGCGGGCTGCGGCGCGGCTGCGGCGACGGCGGCGGGCACGATCTTCTGCGCGGCGCGGCGCGCGGCGATCTGCGCGGCTTCGCGCGCCCAGTCGGGCGTGTCGATCTTCGGCTGCGGCTGCGCGGCTTGCGGCGCCTGCGCGCTGTCGGCGCCTTCGCGCGGCTCCTGCGGCGCGACCGTCACCGGCATGCCGAGGCCCTTCGCGATCGCGGCAGCGGGGGTCAGCGGACGGTTGCCGGGCGCCATCGACTGCTGCGCCACGCGGCGCGCATGCTCGATCAGCCACGGGTTCGATTCGGCCATCGTGCGCGGCGACTGCTCCACGCCGGCGGAGCGCTTCGGCAAGGCGGCCTGCGGTTCGACGGCGGCTTCGGGCCTGGCTTCGCCGACTTCCGGGTTCGCGCCGAAAACCGAGGAAAACACATCGCCGCTCGAATACGGACTGGCCGCACTGGCAGCCGCCTTCGCCGCCAGTGCGGCCGGGGTCTGAGCCGGCGCCGGGGCCGGCGCGACAGCGAGGCGCGCGGGCGCGCCTTCTTCGGGCGCCGGCGAGATCTTCGCGAGGTCGCTGTCCGCCACGCCGACTATTTCGACGGTACCGTCGTCGAGCGTCCGGTTCGACAGGACGACCGCATCGGGGCCCAAGGCTTCACGGACGAGACGCAGCGCGTCGCGGCTTGTGGCGCCTACAAATTTACGAATGTTCAAGCTTGCCCCCGATGAGGTTTGACGACTTTGATCTTGCGGAACGGCCGCCGCGCGAGGGGCGGCGGGCCGTTTTTCATTGAGGCCATTATTGCGAAAGTCGCCGGGGGACCATCTATCGATAAAGGGTGTGAAAAAGGGGTAATTCGGGTGATGGGCGCGGTTCGGGACCGTGGCGCGGCTCGTCGCAGGGGCCACCTGCAAGCGGGCCCAGCGCCCGCCTCGCCATCGGGATTTTTGCCGCTGGTGAAGTCTTCCCCGGACGGCGTAAGCTGTCGGGTCTCGTCCTCGCGCTTGCCGCGAACCATTCACGGAGATTTCCCCGCATGGCGCCGTCCGCTGCCCCTTCTTCCGATTCCACGCAAACCACCGGCGCCCGGCTCGTCGTCGATGCGCTTCTCACGCATGGCGTCGAACGCGTGTTTTGCGTCCCAGGCGAGAGCTTTCTCGCCGTGCTCGATTCGCTGCACGACGAAACCGCCCGGATCCAGACGATCGTCTGCCGCCACGAAGCGGGCGCCGCGAACATGGCCGAGGCGGTCGGCAAGCTGACCGGCCGCTCGGGGGTCGCGATCGTCACGCGCGGCCCCGGCGCGACGCACGCGTCGATCGGCGTGCACACCGCCTTCCAGGACTCGACGCCGATGATTCTCCTGATCGGCCAGTGCGCCCGCGAGCACATGGACCGCGAGGCGTTTCAGGAAATCGACTACCGCCGGATGTTCGGTCAGATGGCGAAATGGGTCGCGCAGATCGACGATCCGCGCCGCGTTCCCGAGTACCTGAGCCACGCGTTCCATGTCGCGACGTCCGGCCGGCCCGGCCCCGTCGTGCTCGCGCTGCCGGAGGACATGCTGAGCGACGCCTGCCTGGCGGTGCCGGGCGCGCCGCGCTACCAGCGCGTCGCCGCGGCGCCCGCGCCCGCGCAGACCGAGCGGCTGCGGGAGATGCTCGCGGCGGCCCGCAAGCCGTTCGTCATCGCGGGCGGCAGCGGCTGGACCGACAGCGCGACGCGCGATTTCGCGCGTTTCGCCGAGCAGTGGCAACTGCCCGTCGGCTGCGCGTTCCGCTTCCAGGACACCCTCGACAACGAACATCCGAACTACGCCGGCGATGTCGGCCTCGGCATCAACCCCGCGCTTGCGGCGCGCATCCGCGATGCCGACCTGCTCCTCGTGATCGGCCCGCGCCTGGGTGAATCGACGACGGGCGGCTATACGCTGCTCGACATTCCCAAAACGAAGCAGACGCTCGTCCACATCCACCAGGGTGCGGAGGAACTCGGCCGGGTGTACTCGGCGGACCTGCCGATCGTCTCGGGCATGCCGGAGATCGCCTCGGCCCTCGCCGCGCTCGCGCCGCCCGCGAGCATCGCGTGGGCGGGCTCGGCCGCCGCCGCGCACGACGCCTATCTCGAATGGCGCAAGCCGAAGCCCATGCTCGGCGACGTGCAACTCGGCGAGATCATGCGCGAGCTGAGCGAGCGCCTGCCCGCCGACTCGATCGTCACGAACGGCGCGGGCAACTACGCGACGTGGCTGCACCGGCACTATTCGTACCGGCATTTCCGCTCGCAGGTCGCGCCGACCAGCGGCGCCATGGGCTACGGCGTACCGGCCGCAATCGCGGCGAAGTCGCTGTATCCGGGGCGCACGGTCGTCGCGTTCGCCGGCGACGGGTGCTTCATGATGTCGAGCCACGAACTCGCGACCGCCATGCAGTACGGGCTCGCGGTGATCTTCATCGTCGTGAACAACGCGCAATACGGAACCATCCGCATGCATCAGGAGCGGCACTATCCGGATCGCGTGCACGGCACGGGACTGACCAATCCCGACTTCGTGGCTTACGCCCGTTCGTTCGGCGCGCACGGGGAACTCGTCGAGTCGACGGCGCAGTTCATGCCCGCGTTCGAGCGCGCCGCGGCGTCGGGCCTGCCGGCCGTAATCGAGATACGCATTCCGCAGGATCAGAGCACGCCGGGCGCGACGCTCGACCAGGTCCGCGAGCAGGGCAGGAAATTGCGGTAAGCGCCTCCTTGCAATCCTCCGTCGCCATGCTTGCGATCTTCTTGCGAATCATTCTCACCCGCAGTAGAGTGACCGCTCGATAATCAGAATACGAGGGACGAGATGTTCAAGCTCATGGCATTGATGGCGGCGGTCGGCTTCTCCGGCGCGGCGTTCGCGAAAGCGGATTGCACGGCGCATCCGAAGAGCGAGTGGATGAAGGAATCGGATGCGCGCGCCCAGCTCGAAGGACAGGGCTACAAGATCAAGAAGTTCAAGGTCGACGGCAACTGCTACGAGATCTACGGCCAGAACAAGGACGGCAAGAAGGTGGAGATCTATTTCGACACCAAGACGCTCGCCGTCGTGAAATCGGAAGTCGAGTAAACCGGCAGGGCCTCCGGACATGCCCGCGGCCTCCGATGCGCGAGTGAGGACCTGGGACCTCTGGGTCCGGCTCACGCACTGGACGATCGCGGGCATCGTCGTCTGGAACCTGTTCGGCCCGACCGATCAGTTGCATCGCGTGCTTGGCTATGTCGCGGCCGGGCTGGTCGGTCTGCGCGTCGTGTGGGGTTTCGTCGGCACCCGGTACGCGCGGTTCTCGGCGTGGTGGCCCACGCCCTCGCATCTCGCCGAGTATCTTCGCTCGCTTGCCGCCGGCAAGCCGCTGCCTCACGTTTCCCATAATCCGCTCGGCGCGCTGATGGCGATCGCGCTCTGGCTGCTCGTGCTTGCGCTCGGGTTCACCGGCTGGCTGATGCGCCTCGACGCCTTCTGGGGCGAAGACTGGCCGCAGGACATCCATACCTGGCTGTCGATCGCGCTGGAGGTCTGCGTGTGCGTGCATATCGCCGCGGCACTCGTGATGAGCGTCCTGACGCGCGAAAACCTGATCGGCGCGATGTTGACCGGCTTCAAGCGCCAGCGCCCGGATCGCGATACTTCGCGCTAGCGTCGCACCGAACACAATTTGTCACCGGACTATCATCCAAAGTTACGCGAGCCTTTCGGTTCGAAGCGACTCCGTAGATATACTTGCCGCCGTCAAAAATCCGTCGAGGAGTCGCTGTGAGAACTTTGAAGCGTGTGCGCCGCGCGTTGCCCTTCATTGCAAGCGCATGCCTTGCCAGCGCGCACGCGCAGGAACCCGGTGCCGAAGCGAGCGCGCACTCGAAGTGGAAGGTGTCGATCGGACCGGGCGTGATGGTGACGCCGGTCTATCCGGGCTCGCAGCGGCTCGAACTGATCCCGCTGCCATCGCTCGACATTTCCTACGACGACCGGATCTTTTCGCAGGGCCTCGACGTGCTCGGCGTCAATGCGCTCAAGGGCGACGCGTATCACGTCGGCGCGGCGGTGACGTTCGATTTCGTGTCGCGCAAGGAATCCGACGATGCGCGCCTGCGCGGCCTCGGCAACGTGCACTCCGGACCGAAGCTCAAATTGTTCGCCGATTACTCGGTGTCGCTGCTCACGGGATCGGTTGCGCTCTACCAGGATATCGGCGGCACCGGACAGGGCATGCAGATCAGCACCGACCTGGCCGCGAACCTGCCCCTGACCGAGCGCCTGCTCGTTTCCGTCGGGCCCGGCTTCACGTGGGCCAATTCGGTGTATGCGCGCACGCTGTTCGGCGTGTCGCCGCAGCAAAGCGCAGCGTCGGGGATGCCGCAGTTCGACGCCACGTCGGGCATTCGCGACGTTCATCTGAACGCCTACGCCAGCTATGACTTCACGAAGCACTGGACGGCGTCCTTGCTCGTGACCACTGGATGGCTGCAGAACTTCGCGGCGCACAGCCCGATCACGGAACGCCGCACGGAACTGAACGCGTTTGCGGCGGTGAACTACCGCTTCTAGCATCAACCGACGCGTACATAAAAAAAGGGCGTTCCGGGCTTCGGAACGGCCTTTTTCATTTCGGGCTGAACGCCCGGACGGCTTACTTGCCGCCCACGCTCTGCAGCGTCGTCCACTTGCCGCCGACAACCTTGTACAGCGTGATGCCGCCGTTCTTCAGGTCGCCCTTCGAGTCGTACTCGAGACGCGAGGTCGTCACGCCCGGCATGTCGGTCTTCGCGAGCACCGGCAGGTACTTGGCCGGGTCCGTCGAGTTCGCCTTCTTCATCGCGGCGAACATGGCCATCGCGCCGTCGTAGGCGTACGGCGAGTACGTCTGCACGTCTTCGTTGAAGCGCTTCTTGTACTTGGCCGAGTAGTCCGCGCCGCCCGGCATCTGATCCATCGGCAGGCCGGCGAGCGACGCCACCGTGCCGTCGGCTGCGTCGCCGGCGATCTTCACGAACGTGTCGGTCTTGACCATTTCGCCCGCCATCAGCGGCGCGCGGAAGCCGAGCGTCTTCATCTGCTTGACCATCGGCGCGGCCTGCGAATCGGCGCCGCCGTAGTACACCAGATCCGGATTCATCGACTTGATCTTCGTCAGAATCGCCTTGAAGTCGACAGCCTTGTCGTTCGTGAATTCACGCACGACGATCGTGCCGCCCGCAGCCTTCGCAGCCTTCTCGAACTGGTCGGCGAGACCCTGGCCGTAGGCCGTGCGGTCGTCGACGATCGCGATCTTCTTCACCTTCAGGTTCTTCACCGCGAACTCGCCGGCGACCGAACCCTGCTGCGTGTCGGACGTCATCATGCGGAACGTGGTCTTGAAGCCTTGCGTCGTGTATTCCGGCGCCGTCGCCATTGCGATCTCGGGGATGCCCGCGTTCGCGTAGATGCGCGAAGCCGGAATCGTCGTACCCGAGTTGAAGTGGCCGAGCATGCCCTTGATACCGTCGTCGACGAGCTTCTGCGCGACCGTCGTGCCCGTGCGCGGGTCAGCCTGGTCGTCGGCCGATTCCAGCACGATGCGAACCGGCTTGCCGCCGATCACCGGCTTCGTGGCGTTGAAGTCTTCAACGGCTAGCGTGATGCCATTCTGGAAATCCTTGCCGTAGTGTGCCTGCGCCCCCGTCATCGGACCGGCGAAACCCACCTTCACATCTTCTGCCTGCTGTGCAACTGCGGTCCCCGCGAGCGACAGGCCGGCGACCGCCATTGCCACCGCCAGCTTGTTCATCGTGTGCTTCATAGCTTCTCCTAGTACCAGTGTGGATGGCAGCTTGTGCCGGGGTCGCCGTGCCTGCTGCCGTTTGTTTGAATCGAGCGCTCGAGGGTTGCTCAACCGATCGTCATCAAATTCGCATTGCCGCCCGCAGCCGCCGTGTTCACGCTCACCGAGCGTTCCGTCAGCAGTCTTTCGAGCGCGTAGTCCTCGCCGCCGTCGTGGCCGCCGCCGGCAAACGCCCCCGCCGCGACGCCCTGCACCGAGACGATCGGCCCCGGGCGCTTCGCGACTTCCTTCACGAGCGACAGCAGTTCGTCGCTGTCGCCTTCGAACAGCACCGCGTCGAACGTGGCCGCCGCGTCGCCGGTCTTGCGCACCGACGCATGCGTCTTGAGCGACGCCGGCAGCGATGCCGCCAGTTGCTCGCCCGCCGCGCCGGAAAACAGCGCCGTGTTGCCGGTGGCGAGCACCGCGGCGAATTGCGCACGCGCGCCGCTCGCCGTCGACGCCACGCACAGCACCGTGCCGCGCGCGCCGAGC
>Ga0163162_10001935_pt1 | contig 19469 bp, 18 predicted proteins | sample S55metaG_FD_115310 | JGI IMG/M metagenome (GOLD analysis project Ga0163162, IMG submission 115310) | Switchgrass rhizosphere microbial communities from Kellogg Biological Station, Michigan, USA - S5-5 metaG | ecosystem: Host-associated > Plants > Roots > Rhizosphere > Soil | place: USA...
GCCTTCGCTCCATTTTCACAATATTCACCCACCGGGGAACGTTCATCATCGGGGTCGGGCCAGGCACAGCTCGGGCAATCAAAACCTCCAAACTGGTTCATTTTTAATAATGCCTTATTTCCCCGAAAGAATGTTTTTTCTTCAATCAAATCACCCATAGCCGCCATAACAGCCGGAACACCTGCTGCCCATGTTTTTACCTTAGTTAGTTTTAGGTCTAACAGTTCGTAGGGATTTTCTGAAGAGGGTTCTGCCTTTTTATTTTCTTCCTCTTTTTTGCTCATTTTATCTTTTTCCATAACGCCTGTATTAAATCAGCAAGTTAGCAGCGGATTGGGGTAGTTATCACTTTGATCTTCTTCCACCTTGTCAATACAAACAAAGTCTTTTTCGATGAGTAAACTTACGGGACCGGTGCTATCTTCAAAGCCTACCTTGCCAGTATTATTGAGTTCATCAATCATTGTCCCAGGCATGCTTAGTACTATACGGTCTGCGATATAATCAACCGAAAGTTTATTGTCATTTGTTGTTACTACTGCATATATCAATGTTTTGCCTGCAAATGCTGTTCGTTCCTCCAAAAAACCTGCGGACCGTAGCTTCGCAACCTCGGATTTAGTCAGTCTGTATCTCACCGAATTGCCTTTAAACCTAATTTTCATAAACTGTCGGTATTAATATGCTGTCACTTGACGTATAAATATTGAACCTGTTTTCTTTGAAAAATCCCAATAGTGTTATATCAAATTCTGCAGCCAATTCTACAGCAAGACTCGAAGGAGCACCAATGGCAGCTACAATTGAAATGCCGGCCATGGCAGCTTTTTGAATTAATTCAAAACTTGCCCTTCCGCTGAGCAATAAAATATGCTGGTTCAGGGGCAAAGAATGATTGGCCAGCGCACTACCGATTAATTTATCCAATGCATTGTGCCTCCCGACATCTTCCCGCAAAAGAACCAGATCGCCTTGAATAGTAAAAAGGCCGGATGCATGGATACCTCCTGTGGCAGCAAAGCCACTTTGGGCTGCTCTTAACTTTCCGGGTAATTGGTAAAGAATTGCTGTAGTCAGGTGTAAATGGGGCTTGCTCAGATGGCAAAAAGGACTAACGGTTTTTATTGATTGAATAGAACCTTTTCCACAAACACCACAGCTGGACGTCGTATAAAAATTTCTGTCTGATTGCATCAGCCGGGGCATGAAATCTTGTGTAAGCTCCACCTGAACAATATTCTTCTTTTGTGAGGAACATTCCATACCTGTGTGGCAGACCTCCTGTACCTGATGATAAGAAGAAATAATTCCTTCTGTGAACAAGAAGCCAATGGCAAGTTCCAAATCATTACCCGGCGTTCGCATCGTCACAGAAATATTCTTTTGTACCCTCGCTGCTCCGGGGCCATAGCCAATTCTTATTTCAAGCGGTTCTTCTACGGAAAGTATATCGGACAATGGAGAACTTATAAAGCCATTCACTTTTGTGACAGGCATATTTTTAATGGCAACTAATTTCGAATCCTTCATTTCCGTGAGATTATGATAAAAAACTGCCTTCACAAATTTAGGACAAAACGATCAATAGGGAATGTGGAAGAAACCAGGCTCATGAACCGGTTACCGGGAGATAATAGCAATTATATCTGGCGGCAGATAACCACATCATCTCCGGTATATTCATTATTGACACAATGAGACCGGAATTCATTTGCTTCAATTCAGGATAGCAGGCACGCTTTGTCTCAAATATATTTTACTGTAAGTTTATTTTGTTCAGTTTAAACACACCACTGGCTCCCGGTAAATAATAATAGCGGTTTACACAAAATAGTCACCGGAATAAATCGCGGGAATAAATTGATAATGCAATAATAATAATGCACAGTGAAGGATAAGAAATTATTACTAGCACAAACCATGATAAAAATGTCGAATATTATCAATTAGTTGAAATGTGGTAATGATGACAGTTTGCATCTGCTAAATTTGAACATGAATCATTGGGCATGAATTGATTTGATCCGGCATGCCATTATGTATGTAAAGGATGGATGATAAACTGTATAGCTGCAAATTTGACCATCATCATTTGATGTGCTGGAAAAATCGTTTGGCTTTTCGTGGGCTTGCAGGCTGTCCCTATTGATAACCGTATTCACGTTAAATATTTTTGAAGCAATGGATTATGTCGACTATTACAAGATTTTAGGTGTTCCAAAGAATGCTACGGCTGAAGAAATAAAAACGGCCTACCGTAAACTGGCCCGGCAGCACCATCCTGACTTAAATCCGAATGATCAGCAGGCGGTAAAACTTTTTCAGCAGATCAATGAAGCGAATGAAGTATTGAGTGACCCGGAAAAACGGAAAAAATATGACCAGTATGGTACTGACTGGAAACATGCGGAACAGTTTGAAGAAGCGCGACGGCAGCAACAGGCCTCCGGAACTCATGGCGGTGGCAACCCGTTTGGAACAGGGGGCAATCCATTTGGAGACGGAGAATATTACGCCTCTGCCGGAGGGGAGGATGATTACTCTGATTTTTTTGCTTCGATGTTTGGCAACCGCGGAGGTGGTAGCAGGCAGGCCCGCTTTAAAGGACAGGATTACCGGGCTTCGGTTCAGGTAAACTTGTCAGAGGCATACAAAACACACCGGCAAACATTTACGGTCAATGGCAAAAATATACGGATAACCGTTCCCGCAGGAATTGAGAATGGGCAGGAAATAAAAATTGCCGGCTATGGAGCACCGGGCGCGAATGGTGGTCCGAATGGCGACCTGTATATATCGTTTGAAATAAAAAATAATACCTCCTTTGCACGTAAAGGCAATGATCTTTATGCTAACGTGCCGCTCAATCTCTACACAGCGATATTGGGTGGAGAGGAAACCATCGACACCTTAGATGGGAAAGTGAAGATGAAAGTGGCGCCAGAAACGCAGAATGGTACCAGGATTCGTTTGAAGGGCAAAGGATTTCCAGTATATAAAACGGAAGGGGCGTTTGGCGACCTGTATATCACCTATCAGGTACAAATACCAACGAATCTGACTGCAAAGGAAAAAGAAGTATTTGAACAACTGGCTAAAGCCGGCCAAAAATAAAACGTTTATGGAAAAGGCAGAAAAAATATCAGTGGAACAATGCTGTATTTACTATAAGATTGAAACATCTTTTGTACAGGCGCTGGATGAATATGGGCTGATAGAACTTACACGTTCCGGCAAAAAAGCCTTTATCGCGTATGAACAACTCACACAACTTGAAAAGTATATGCACCTGCATTACGACCTGGATATAAATTTGGCAGGGATAGAGGCTATCCGGCATCTGCTAAACAGGGTGCAAAGTCTTCAACAGGAAATAAAAAAACTGCAAAGTGAATTGGAGAAAGATTAAAATGCAGTGATGAGAGGGTTTAGTAGGTATTGTCAATCAATTGTCCAATTACATTTTACCAGCTATCGCAAATAATATTGAATCATGGAAATAGAAGCCATCATAGAAAAACACATACACATTTTTCTGCTGGACTTTAAGGCAGAATGTCAAGGCGATAAAGAAGCCATCCTTATTATACAGAAATATATAAGAGAGGGAAAAATAAGCGAAGAAGAAGATAAGCTATTAAAAACCCAAATCCTGGACGCTCTGAAAATAATAGGCATAGGTATTCCTTTTGCACTTATCCCGGGTGCTTCCATTTTAATGCCCATACTTATAAAAGTCGCCAGTAAACACAATATACAGCTGATGCCTTCGGCATTCGTTAACCGCAAGAGCCCGGAGTAAGCAGGCAGCAGCTGTCAAAAAAATAAAAGCTCATGGATCAATCTTTGAAGAAAATAGTGGTGGTGGGAGGTGGTTTTGCTGGCATAAACCTGGTGATGCCGCTTCAGAAAAAATGCAGGTTTGATATTACGCTTGTTGATAAAAACAACTATAATTTCTTCCCGCCGTTGTTGTACCAGGTAGCAACGGGCTTTCTTGAACCATCCAGCATCAGTTATCCATTCCGTCGTTTTTTGAGAAGTAAATGCCATGTGCATTTCCAAATGGGCGACCTAATAAAAGTGATGTCACAGGAAAACAAAATCCTCCTTTCCACCGGAGAACTGTATTATGATTATCTGGTAATTGCTACCGGCGCTGAAAGTAATTTCTTTGGTATGGAGAATGTAAAGCGCAATGCTATTCCTATGAAAACCATGCGTGATGCGCTGTACATGCGTAATACATTATTGAGCCGCCTGGAAGAAGCCAGCCGCACCAGTGATATGGAGCGTAGGAAAAAGCTCGTTACCATAGTGGTAGCGGGCGCAGGCCCTACCGGTGTGGAACTTTCGGGAATGTTCGCGGAAATGCGTAAAAATATCATATTAAAAGATTATCCCGAGCTGGCAGGTACAAATGTTGGCGCCATCTACCTGGTGGACGCTGCTAATGCTGTGCTAGGCCCTATGTCTGAAAAAGCGCAAAAGTATTCTTATGATACATTAAAAAAAATGGGCGTAATCATAAAATCGGGGGTAGCCGTAAACGATTTTAAAGATAATATCGTATCACTGTCTGACGGCACTTCCCTCACTACCAGTAATCTGATCTGGACCGCGGGCATTACTTCAAGAATTTTTGAGGGCATCCCGCCCGGGGTGTATGGCAGAGGCAGAAGAATGCAGGCAGATGCCGTTAACAGGATTATTGGCTTTGATAATATTTTTGCGCTGGGCGATACCTGTATCCAAACCACTGATCCCGGCTTCCCTAATGGTCATCCACAACTGGCACAGGTAGCCATTCAACAGGCAAGAAATTTAGCCAGGAACTTTTTAGTCTCTGCAACACCAGATAAAAGGTGGAAACCATTTCGGTATAATGACAAAGGCGCTATGGCAATCATCGGACGCTATAAAGCCGTTGCAGACCTTACGATGCCAAAATTGTTTTTCGACGGCATTATTGCCTGGTTTATCTGGCTGTTCATACATATTGTATCGCTGCTCAGCTTTCACAACAAATTAAGAACCCTGTCTAACTGGATGGTTGCCTATTTTACCAGGGATCAACATTACCGAATGATGCTCAAACCGGAAGACAGGCATGCGGGGGAAGAATAGCGCTTAATCATATTACAACAACAACGATACAAATCTATTAACATTAAAAAAATCATTCAATGGCAACAACAAACACTTTCCTGACTTTTAATGGCAACTGTGAAGAAGCCTTCAATTATTACAAATCAATATTCGGTGGCGATTTTGGCCACGTATCAAGATTCAGCGAAATGCTGCAAAATGAAGGTTACACGCTTGTCGGGACAGACAAGAACAAGATAATGCACATTTCACTGCCAATCGGCGCTTCTGTATTGATGGGTTGCGATGCAGGAAATGAATGGGCTGCATCGCTTGTACAGGGAAATAATTTTTCTGTTTCTGTATCAGCAGAGAGCAGGGTAGAAGCGGAGAAAATATTTAATGGCTTGGCGGAATACGGGCAAATATCTATGCCGCTGGCCGATACTTTTTGGGGGGCGTTTTTTGGAATGATTATCGATCAATTCGGGATCAACTGGATGATTAGTTTTAACGAAAGATCACAGGCGGAAAAATAATGGTTGTCATTCGTATTCGCTGTCTTTTCCTTAGTAGGTAATTTGCCAGCGATAAAAAATTCATGTAATGAATACTGTTGATTACTTAAAAAAAATAGTAGAAAGCTGGGAACATGCTACATTAGTCTTTTTGCCAAAAATATTTTTAGCAATTGTCGTGCTTCTTTTATTTTTTATGCTGGCACGAATGGGAAGAAAAATAAGCATGAGATTTTATTCCAGGGCTATCAAATCCAATGCTGATATTGCCAGAATAATTGCTGCTGTTATTTACTTTTTTCTCTTGCTTTCCGGCGTATTTATTGCGCTCGAAATTCTGGGGCTGGAAAAAGTTTTGACAAAACTACTGGCTGGAGCTGGTATTGTAGGTATCGTCGCAGGTTTTGCTTTTAAGGATATTGCTTCAAATGTTTTTGCGGGCCTTTTATTAAATCTCCAGCGTCCAATCAAAGTAGGCGACTGGGTCCGGATTGACAATAATTATGGAACTGTTTTAGAGATTAGCTGGCTGACAACTACAATAGAAACTATTCCTGGACAGGAAGTATTTGTACCTAATCAGATTATTTATAGCAGCACGTTCACCAATTTTACGACATTTAATAAAAGACGTATTATTCTTCGCAGCGGTGTACCCTATGGCAGCGATTTAGAACATGTTAAATCTGTAGCTGTAGACGAAATAAAAAAAGGTGAAAACATATTGGAAAACGAAGTCGTCGACTTCTATTATACAAACATCGGTGAATCCACGTTTGACTTTGAAGTAAGTTTCTGGATCAGTTTCAGTAAAGAAAATGATTATCAAAACGCCATGAGTGACGCAATCATGAGAATTAAGAAGCGTTTTGAAAGCGAAAAAATTGCTCTTGCTTAACCTGTTCAATAAGAGCTGTGAGGATTTATTCTCAAACAACTTTTAAAATACTTGTTTATCATAATGCAGGCAGATAATAATCGCGACGGACGTATATTTTACACCCGGGCGTTACGGATCTCTCGTTCAGGTTTTGGGTGACTGTTCTGTTCTCCGGCGGTGACACTTACGGTTTGGGCTATCAGGCTTTGCTGAACGCCGTGCATTACTTTCTGCTGGTTCTGTGTGAGAAGCCGGAAAAAGACAAAATAGTAAAGATTGTCTCAAAAAATAGCACAAGCATGCTCAAAAATGACCCGTCTTCGAAGACTCCATAAAATAAGTAACTTTCAAATAATATAACAGACAGGCAGCATTTTCAGTGTTGTATTTTTTTGCAAAACTATATTTTGTTTCATCTGGCAGGTCATCAAAATCTATTGTTTCGTTTTTCCTTTTGAGTTTGAAGAATTCTTCAATGCCATAATAAGTTTGCTGGCTATTAGTGGTATAAATTGTCCAGCCTTCGGCCTTCAATAAATTCACCTTCCTCTCAACCAGCGCCTGAGGGGTTGATTTGTAAATAATTTCAATACCGACCCGGCAAAAGGGATTGGCGAAATGGAGGTAGGTGCCTTCAGTAACAGGGAAGATAGGATATAGGGGAATTCCCATGGCCCGGACATCTTCAAAAATCCTTCCATCGATTTTATTGAGTACCTGGTCCCACTGCTGTATTTCATAATAGGGCAGGTGATGTATACCCCGTTCGACCGCTTCCCCGTAATATTGTTTGTATAATCGTTTAATTTCGTCAAAATTAAATCGTTGTTCCATAGCCGGCAAAGTAGCAAACAAAAAATTTGTACAAAATAAGTTTATGCACCGGTTGTGGATTATTAAACCGGCTCAATTTGCCTCGTATTCCCGCTTCGAAGAAATGTCTCATTGGACGCAGGCTCTATGCAGTCTCCCGGCATTCTCCAATCTCTTATTTATTCTGCCCGCTAGCAGTCGCGGCCCAGCAATTTCACTCCCCCCAAATGAAAGTTCCCCTTGTTTTCAGTCCAGTTCAAAATTGATATTTGTATTAAGTATTGCTGTATGGCATTGTTGCATCCACCAGTGACGCAATAGCAAAACCTTATACAGAAATTGGTTAGTTATGTGTTTTGGTAGTATTCAACATTTTGAACCTTTAACGAAATAAACGGGACAAGCATATATTTGGGTTATGGGCGGTTTGCTTCTGCGCATGTAAAGGGAGATATTTCGTTTGCCCCTTACTGTGTTCAAAATTGTTATATTGGGAGTAATGGGTATATTTTAAATAAACCCTCCATGAAAACATAAGGTTCTCCTGCAATTGCTTGTCACATGAAAAACTATTTGACTTATGGTACTTCTATGTTTTTACAGGTCAGTATCTGTATGCTCAAGTATCGCCAGGGCCCTCATTTTGCAATAGATTTTCCGGATATGATTATAGCAAACGACGGTAGCTGTTTGCTAAAGCGCTGATTTTGGTGACCTTCATTATGTGATTTTTATTACCGCCAGGTATAAACGTTAGTATCTTTTTTTAAGCAGATAATTGCCAGCGCAGGAGGATTTTATGTAAATTTGTTTAAACGTTTAAACAGTCTGGCTTGATTTTAATAAAGGTTACAGGCAGGCGTAAATTCAAGGTTGTATAAAAGACCAAAACAGCAGTAACATTTATGGCCTGATAATTTATCAGGAAAAAGCATAGCCCTTTGAAACTTTAAACAGATTGCCTGCTTTGTTGGAGCAGGCAATCTGTTTTTATTAACAAAAAAAAATATGTATGAAAAACGCACACGCCCTCAATTCGATTAAGTGGATCGCTGTCGTGGCATCCGCTGATAAACGAAAAGAACTGATTGAATGGTCTTATGCGAATAAAGGTATGCTGGCCGGTCATGAATTGATTGCCACCATTGCGACTGCCGGACTTCTGGAAAGTTTATCGAATAACAGCGGTGTAAATTATTAACCCAATATTAAAAAGGTAAAGTATGAAAACGATAACTATAAGTTTAACAGACAAAATAAAACACGCTTTACAATTTTTCAAAGCAACCAAAGAATATGTGACATTTCCTAAAAAAAAGGAAGAGCCCCTGTTAAATGACCAATTGTTAAATGAAAAGGTCAATACGGGAAAGGAAAAGATTGACCTGGCGGAATTTCAGAGAAAAGCGTATTGCGGAAATTTCTTTGTGGGTCCATATGTTATTTTCAACCCGGATTTATTTGACTAACCTGCATACCACATTGCATAAACGAATCGCTGTTTTATGATTTATGCGTTGCCTGCAATTATAATTGGCAACCTAACAGCCGAAAGTTATGTATTTGAATTTTGACAATTCACAATTATAAAAGGAACAAATTCAGCATGTATGTCAAATGTCTTACAAATAACACCCCGCCTTTGGCAATTGAAAATGGGAATGGTTAACAGCTTCCTGTTGGAGACGGGTGATGGCCTGCTCCTGATTGATGCGGGATGGCCTGATACAACTGAAAAAATATTCGCGGCTGTGCGGGAGAGTGGTCACGACCTGGAGGACATCCGGCATTTGGTTCTCACTCACGGTCACATCGATCATGCAGGCAGCGCTGCCGAGGTGCGGCGGCGCACAGGTGCACGTACTTATGCCCATGCCATTGATCTTGAATTAATCAATAAAGGACAGGCTGAACGTCATGGAACTACCGTTACGCCCGGAGTCATTCCTGCGATTGCTTACCTGCTTTTTATTAAGCCGGGCGGAACGACATACGAATCCTTTCCCATTGATCAGGTGTTAAAAGATGGTGAAATACTGACTATGGCGGGAGATATAGAAGTCATTCATTCACCCGGACACTGCGCCGGCCATGTTGCGCTGCTGTTGCGGAAGGATGGCGTCCTGATAGCGGGCGACATTTGTTCCAACATTATGGGCTTAAGCTATAGTGTCCTTAATGAAGACATATCTTTAGCAAGGCAGACAATTCTGCGGGTAGCAAATTATCCATTTGAACAGGCCGTGTTTGGCCATGGTAAACCGCTGGACAAACGGGCGAATCAACAATTGAAAGAAAGATTCTCGGATACAAAGCTGAGATAGCAGCAATGATTACAAATAATGGGTTCTGGTTTCAAGTTCTAAGGGCATTTCTCTTTGGGGTGACGGCACACCAGGTGATTAAGGATCTATAAATGGAACAACTGTTGGGTGTTAGTAACTAATCGGCGTCATACTGCCTTAGCGTGTCAGGCAGTTTTGTTATTCCTTTGCGGTAATTTAGTAACTTCTGGTCTTTCATAAGTTATTATTGTAGTAACCAAATTTTTTTTATGAAACATGGTCTTTTGATCGATATGGATGGAGTCATATATAGTGGGGAAACATTGATAGAGGGTGCGGATAGGTTTATCTCTCATTTACTCGAAAAGCAGGTACCCTTCACCTTCATGACCAACAATAGCCAGCGGACCCGGTTAGAGGCAGTCCGAAAATTGAAAACTTTTGGTATTGAGGTTACAGAAGATCATATTTATACCAGTGCAATGGCGACAGGTAAGTTTCTTGGTGATCAGCAACCAAAGGGTACCGCTTACGTATTGGGTGAGGGGGGACTCCTTACCAGTCTGCATGAAAATGGCCTCACACTGGTTGATACGGACCCCGAATTTGTGGTATTGGGCGAAGGAAGGAATTTTACCCTGGATATGGTTCAACGTTCTGTGAATATGATTTTAGCCGGTGCAAAATTTATAACGACAAACCGCGATCCTTCTCCTAAAAAACCAGGCTGGAATAATCTTGGAATAGCTGCAACAACTGCGATGATCGAAGAAGCCACGGGTGTAAAAGCATTTGTAATTGGCAAACCAAACCCTGTAATGATGCGTTCCGCAAGAAAATACCTGGGACTTGAAACAGCAGAAACCACTGTAGTTGGTGATACAATGGAAACAGATATACAGGGTGGCATTCAAATGAGCTACAAAACGATACTGGTACTGTCGGGTATTGCGAAAAAGGAGCATCTTGGTCGTTACGCCTTTAAGCCCGATCTGGTTGTGGGTTCAGTTGATCAAATAGAATTCCCATTAAAGTGGTGGCAGGAGTAAAATTCACCTAATAATTTGTTAGCGTTGTATTGGGCAAAGGCAGGAATTTTACATTGGAAATGGTGTAGGGGGCGGTAGTTATGATTCTGGCCGGGGCTAAGTTCATTACAACCAACAGGGATCCGTCTCCTAAAAAACCTGGATGGAATAACCTGGGTATCGCGGACACTACAGCATTGATTGAAGAGGCGACAGGAAGAAAGGCTTTTCTTTTCGGCAAACCAAGCCCGGATATGATACGTTCTGCAGGAAAATTTCTGGGTCTTGAGACTGCTGAAACAACTGTGATAGGTGACACCACGGAATCCGATATCCAGGGGGGTGCTCAAAAGGGTTATAAAACAATTCTGGACCTTCAGGGATCGCAAAAAAGGAATATCTGGGGAGTTATGCCTATAAACCGGATGTGATCGTCAGCTCCGTAGGTCAAATTGAATTTCCGCTTCAATGGTGGTAGATCGAACGATTGCCGAAGGATTTTTCTGGATCCAACGGTTCCTATACATCAAATCCAGGTTAATGCCTGTCGCTGCAATTCCTGCCATGCCGGAGATATAGATTATGCCTTCCCTGAAGGGTTGCTTTCCTTCCGCACCGGGATTTGGATTTTCAAAAAGACTAAATCCGTCCGGCATAAGTTTTTTATTAAATTAAAAACCAGCTAATGGCAGAATAGGTTAGCCTTTTTTTCTAAGCGGAGCTCTTTTACTGTGCCCCTCATGTGCTGGATTCGTAAAATGTTTCGCAGGTATTTACATACTTTCCGGTTTAACCCCTTTCCTTGAACTCTGTTGGTGTGAGCGCGAACTTTGATTTAAAAACAGTCGAGAAATAAGCCTGTGATGAAAAACCAACTTTGAAAGCGACATCAGCAATTTTCGAATTGTCAGCTAGCAGCAGGTATTTGGCCTTTTGCAGGCGGACATTGAGAATATAATCATTTACGTTGTAACCCAATAGAGCCCGTAATTTCCGGTTTAACTGAACCCTCGATATCCCTATTTCGCGACATATATCATCCACTGAAAAGTTCTCATTCGAAATATTATTTTCAACTATTGCTGTAAATTCATTGATAAATTTCCGATCCAGTTTTTTGGAAAAACCAGCTTTAACCTCAGAAGTCAATTCACTCGTGTAATGTTCACGAAGTAATCCCCTGTTTCGGAGCAGGCTTTTAACAGTTTCTTCCAGGTAAGCAAGATTAAAAGGTTTGGTAAGAAAGGCATCCGCTTTCATTTTCATGCCTTCTATCTGCTGGTTAATGTCAGATTTTGCGGTTAGTATGACCACCGGAATATGCGAAGTGCGGACATCTGTTTTAAGTTTTTCGGTTATCTGGAGACCGTCTTTGCCAGGAAGAATAATATCACAAATGATCAGGTCTGGAATCATTTCAAAAGCCATTTCCAGGCCGTTAATGCCATTGTTGGCTTCATGGATGTCAAAATTTTGATCCAAACGCGAGCGGATGAATTTGCGCAAATCAGTATTATCTTCTATGAGGAGCAATGAATGTTCTTTATTTACTTGCTGCAAATCCTCAGAATCGGAGGACGGGACATCTATGTCCGTAGTATAAATCTTAATATCAGAATAAAAGTTCACCATTGCATCTTCATTGGGTACCATCTCATCTTTATCAAGGTGGTCATTGCCGAGCGGCAAACTGATTTCAAAACAGCTACCCTTCCATTTTTCACTTTTGATACTGATTTGACCTTTGTGAATGTCAATAAGCTCTCTGGACAAAGTAAGCCCCAGTCCCGAACCTTTCCGGGTACTTTCATGGCCCTGGTAAAAAAGATCAAAAGCGTGTTCAACTGCGTCTTGAGTCATGCCCACCCCCGTGTCCTCTACACGAATAAGAGCCGAACGTTCATCGCTGCTTTTATCAATGGTCACTGTAATGTTGCCGTGCTCATTGGTGAATTTGAATGCATTGGACAGCAGATTGAAGATAACTTTATCCAGCATATTTGTATCAAACCAGACCTGCATTTCGCGACAGGGAGTATTTACCCGGAAGGCTATATATTTTCTTTTCGCCATTTCAGTAAAGCTGCCCGCTATGTCGTTTACAAAATGGATGAGATCATTTTGTGATGATTTAAGTTTCATCCTGCCATGTTCTATTTTACGGAAATCCATCAGCTGGTTAATCAGCCGTAACAGCCGGAATACATTTTTTTGTACCAGCAGGAGATTATTTTTGTTCGAAAAATGCATTTTGGGCGATTGCAATATTTCCTCCAACGGTCCGAGAATAAGGGTCAACGGGGTTTTAAATTCATGAGATATATTTGTGAAGAAATTAAATTTGGCATCGGTAGCTGCATTCGCTTTTTCAGTCATATCCATCAACTGGGCCTGCTTATTAGAAATTTCAAGGTTTTGGGAGGCGAGTGTTTTATTTGTCCGCCGGTTATTACGTAAGGAAAGGACAGAAATGCTGCCAAGGATTAAAAGCAATATCATTGCGCCAATCAGGAAATAAACCAGCGTAAGCTGGTCATTGTAGATTTTTCTTTGCTCCGCCAGTAACTCCTGTTGCCTTTCAATGTCTTTCTGCTGACTATTTATTTTATCCATTTGCAATTTCATGAGACGAACATTGCTCCGGTCGATAACCAGTGTCGGTAATTTATTTTCCTTGCTAAAGGATTCTTTATTTAATATTTTAAATGCTGTTTGTATCGCTTCCTGGCCGCCTGTGGGGTAAAGCATCGTTGCATATAATATACTATCGGATACAAACTGTACACCACCGGTTGGCCCGGCGGTGCCGTCTACACCAATGAAACGCGCCTTTTTCTCAAAACCGAGCTGCGCGTACACTTCATATGCTGCCAACGCCATGCGATCATTGTGTGCAAATACAACATCAGTGGGTTGTAACCTGTTTTTTATTTTTGATAATTCGCTGCTTGCAACAGCTTTCAGCCAGTTTCCATAAATCTCTTCACGGATAGTAACCCGCGGATTATTTTTTATTCCCTCAGCAAAGCCCCTTTGGCGCTCGATGGCAGGTGTAGATCCGGGAAGTCCGATAATTTCCACCACACTGCCGGAATCCCTGAAAAGATTAGCAACATAATTTCCCGCCATTTTACCAATTTCGTAATTGTCTGCACCGACATAACTTGAGTATAGACCGCTGGAGATTTTGCGGTCGATGGCAATAACGGGAATGCCTCTTGTAAAACAGGATTCTACAATTGGAGTCAGTGGGTGCGCTTCGTTGGGTGACACAAGCAGTATATCAATATCCTGATCAAGCAGCTCCTGGATTTGTTTCACCTGCAGTTCACTGTTATCGTGCGCATCTCTAAAAATCAACTCGGTCCCAGGATGAAATGAAAGCTCCCTTTGCATGCTTTCCAGCATAGACTTACGCCAGATTTCTGCTCCGGTACACTGAGAAAAACCAATTTTGTATTTTTTTTCAGCCTTATGCTGTGAGCAGGATTGTATAAGCGGAAGTATTACCAGGAAAATGCAAAGAGTAGTTATGGCGCTGCGCATGAATAAAAGTTATTAATCAGTAACAATCGTTTGTAGCTGCAATCTCTGCTTATTTGAACAAGCTACTTTCTAATTTCGTGCTATTTTTTTTTAATCAAATTGATAATCCCGGAATAATGTCAAACGCGGGACAGTAATAATGTTACAAAAATGATAACCGGAGATATGAAATTATAAACCGGCGTTGCTGCTTCGTGTATCCGGCTTAATTAAACGCTTAATTACTAAGGTTTTAATCATTAAATTTTATAAATACAATTTTCGAACAAAATTTTCTTTTTTTTAGAAATCATACAAAGGCACTCAAATCTATATTAGCCTTCTAACTAATTGCCATCTTAAATGAAGGAAGCTGCCGTGAAGTTCCCTGTTGTTTGCTCTGGTGAAGTGGGCTGGGATTTTCTACCCGGAACCAGCAACCCAGGAGCATCCTTGTTCCACCTCGCTTATTATTTACAACTACTGGGTGTGCAACCCGCTGTAATTACAAAGGCCGGAATGGATGGCTGTGGTAAGAAATTGATTGAATTATTTGAATTGTGGGGAATAACAACGGATTTCTTTCAATTAGATGACAACCTTCCCACAGGCAGGGTTATTGTCAAACTAAATGATAACAAAGAATTACAATATGAGATGCCTGGATTATTTGCCTGGGATCATATTGTTCCTGACAATGCCCAGATGCAGATTGCTGAGAATTGCCAGTTTTTTGTTTTTGATAGCCTGGTTGCCCGCAGCAAAACCTCGCGTGATACGTTATACCCGCTTCTGCATACTAAAGCCTGCCGCGTACTTGACCTGAATCTGCGCAATCCTTATTATTCGAGGGAAACCATTGAATATCTCCTGCGCAATACCGATTTACTTAAACTAAATCTTTCGGAACTTGAATTGCTGACCGGTTGGATCAGTTATTACGCCACAGCAGAAGATCGCCTCAGGGCACTGCAGGATAAATTCCTGATTAAGAGAATCCTGCTTACAAACAGTGCAAATCAAACAAGTTTATTTACAGACGGGCTGACTTTTTCCAGATACATGTCCCCGGTAGAAGTCGTTGACCCTGCCGGGAACGGTGGCGCTTTTGTGGGAGCGCTTATTTTTAAACTGATCGAGCAACAGCCGTTAGCCGATGCACACATATTTGCCGGGTCATTTGCCAGCCTTACCGCAAACAAACAGGGCGCCTGTCCGGAATTTACACAGTTTGAAATAATGAACCCAATCACCAGTCAAAATACTTCTTTACCAACTCAAAAATAAAAATTGCTTGTATGAAAAAACTATGGCTTGTCCTTACACCTTTTTTAATTCCCTTGTTGCTTTTCGCACAGGAGAAAAAAATAACCGGCAAAGTAATTAATAAAAAAGACCGCCTTGTTATGCCAGGCGTCAGTTTAAGCAGCCGATCTACCTCCGGTGTGACGGATGCGAATGGGAATTTTTCACTAAGTGTGGCGACAGGAGAAACAATAACGGTATCGCATGTAGGCTTTATTTCACAGGAAATAAAAATAGAGAATGGCACATCAGTACTTGAGATAGAACTTCTGCCATCAGACGCCGCCATGGAAACCATTGTGGTGACCGGGTACACGACTGAAAGAAAAAAGGATTTGACCGGAGCCATTTCCGTTGTTGTCATGAACGATGTAAAGAATGTGCCTTCAGGCAGTCCCCTTCAAACTTTGCAGGGCCGGGTACCGGGAATGAATATCACCAAAGATGGTACACCGGGCGGTGGGGCAAGAACTGTTCTGATAAGAGGAATTAATACGCTGGGCAATAACGATCCCCTTTATATTATAGACGGCCAGCCTGTAGATAGCAAAGTACTCGATCGTCTTGATCCCAATGACATAGAATCACTTCAGGTGCTTAAGGATGCTGCTTCCGCCTCTATTTACGGATCAAGAGCTTCCAACGGTGTAATTATTATTACTACCAGGAGAGGAAAGAACGGCAAATTAAAAGTTGATTTCAATTCAAGTTTTGCCAGCCAGGATTACGCCACTCACCTAAAAATGCTCAATACGGAACAAAGAGGAAAGGCGCTCTGGCAGGCCGCTATTAATGACGGAACAGATCCCAATGTAAATACCCAATACCAATATCAATGGCACAAGGACGCGCAGGGGGTGGCCATTCTGGATAAAATTATAATCAATGAATACCTGGACAAGACAATACAGGGAGGCATTAAATCCGGCAATACAGACTGGTTCAGTGAAATTTCCAGGCCCGGTAATCTCTTGCGCAACAATATATCACTCAGCAGTGGCAACGAAACACAAAGTCTTTTTATCTCGGCCGGACAACTTAGCAATAAGGGTATTGTTAAATTTACAGATTACGAACAGCTTACATTGCGGATTAATTCGAATCTGACTGCTCTGAAGGGCAGGCTGAGGGTCGGAGAAAATATGCAACTTGCCAACACAACACAGACGCCTATTGGTAATGGACAGGGTGGAACACCGCTTGATTTAGGTATACTTGACCTGCCGATACTGCCGGTGTATGCAGAAGATGGAAGTTTTGCAGGTCCGGTAGGGTCAGGATTTTCAAACAGGATGAACGCATTGCAGGTAGCTGTGCTGAGTAAGGATTGGAGAAACCGTACCAAAGGAATCTATGGCACTGTATACGCGGAATACAATATTTTGAAAAACCTGGCTTTTAAATCTTCGGTAGGGTTTGACTATAGTACCACACAGGAGATCAGGATTAATCCAAAATATTCCGCCGGCTTTCTCAGCTCTTCCGTAAATAATTATTCGAATAATATTATTCAAAATACCAACCTTACCTGGTTTAACACACTCAATTACTCTATAAAAAAATCAGCGCACACGGCCAATATACTTATCGGGACAGAGGCCATAAAAAGTAATTCAGAATTTCTCAACGGCTATAAGGAAGGGTTTCTGGTTGAAACTCCCGATTATTTCCAAATCAATGCAGGCACAGGTCTCACTTCTCTGACGGGAAGTTCTACCGGTTATAAATTGTTGTCCTATTTTACCAAAATAAATTATTCATATAATTTCAAATATCTCGCTTCGGTAACGCTGCGTTCCGATGGCTCCTCCCGTTTTGGGGAAGATAACAAATATGGTTTTTTTCCCGCTGTTTCACTGGGCTGGAGAGTCAGCGATGAAAATTTTATCAAAAATAATTTCGGCTTTATTTCACAGATGATGCTGCGTACAGGTTACGGGCGTACGGGTAATCAGAAAATCGCAGACGACGCTACTTTCGGGCTTTTTATACCAGGATATGGAATTACTTCTGCACGCCGGAATATGGGCTCTGCATATGATCTGAATGGCATCGGTTCCGGGACCCTGCCTTCCGGCGTAATTGCAACACAAACGGCCAACCCAGCACTTCGGTGGGAATCGACCGATGAAATCAATATTGGTACTGATCTCAGTTTTATGCAGCAACACCTGACCGCCTCTTTTGACTATTTTTTCCGTAAAACCAATAATATCCTTATTAAGCCTCCTTATATGGCCGTGCTGGGCGCTGGCGGTGCAATGTGGCAAAACGGCGCTACTATGGAAAATAAAGGATGGGAATTTGTCACGAGTTACGCGAACAATAATCAGTCAAAGGATTTTAATTACCGCATCACGGGCAATATCAGTTCGTTTAAAGATAAGATTACTTATTTGCCCGCATCGGTGGTAAGGGCTTATCCTGGTAATGTCGCCAAAACAATTATTGGCCATTCACTTTCTTCACTTTTCGGATATGTTACTGACGGCATTTTTCAAAGTGATGCAGATGTAGGTGCTTCACCTGCGCAGCCCGGTAAAGGCGTGGGAAGAATAAAATATAAAGACCTGAACGGGGATAAAGTTATTGACGTGCTTGATCAGGACTGGCTCGGAAATTCGATACCAGCTTTTGAATATGGATTGAGCACAGCACTTGGTTACAAGAATTTCAGGTTCACCTTTTTCTTCCAGGGCGTGCAGGGAATAAAAGTTTATAACGCTGTAAAAAATCAGGCAAGTTTCGTTGGTGCATTTGCAGGCCAGAATAATGCAACACTGGTGATGGATGCCTGGACGCCGCAACATACCAATACCAGTATTCCCGCTGTATCAAATTTTGACAGAAACAATGAAGTGCGTACTTCTGATTTTCAGATTGAAAACGCCTCGTACCTCAAACTCAGAAATGTGCAACTCGGTTATACCATACCCAAAAACTTACAGGATAAACTACACATGAGCCGCGCTGAAATATACGTATCAGGATCAGAGCTATGGACCATAAAGTCTTCAAAGTTTTCTTCGCCGGATCCTGAGAATGCGGGTTCATTCTATCCTATACCAAGAAGTTTTACATTGGGAATCAGCGTTTCTTTTTAATAACTATTTATTTAAATCAAGCATATGAAAATATTTATTCAACCTGTATGGATCAGATTAACAATGATAGTAATCCTGGTCTGTGTTTTCCTTTCATGCAGGAAATACCTTGATAATCAGCCAAAGGGAGCACTAAGTGCTGATCTTCTTCAAAACGCAGCCGGAGCGGAATTGCTTAGTACTGCCGCTTATGCCTCATTGGGAAATGGCAATGAATATTCATCAGTAACAGACTGGATATGGGGGAGTGTCCGTAGCGATGATGCCTATAAGGGTGGTGCAAGTACAGGTGATCAACCAGAGATCGACAAGCTGCAGCAATTTTCTTTTATTCTTACTGACCAGTCCTTTATCCAGAATGTGTGGATATGGAATTTTGAGGCAATCGCCAGGGCCAATACAGCCCTGCAGGCAATTAATAAACTAACTACGGCACAGTACCCGCTTAAACTGCAACGCCAGGCAGAAATGCGGTTTTTGCGCGCACATTTTTATTTTTGGCTGGTAGAGAATTTTAAACGCGTTCCATGGATAGATGAAACGTTAAGTGCGCAGGAAGAAAAAAAAGTATCTAACCGGGAATTTACCCAGGACCAGCTATGGGATAAGATAGCTGCGGATTTTCAATTTGGCATTGACAATCTGCCTGAGAAGCAAACACAGGTGGGACGAGCCAGTAAAGTTGCAGCTGCTGCCTATCTTGCAAAAACAAGACTTTTCCAGGCGTATAAGCAAGATGATGCAAACAATGTAACTGGTATCGACGCAGGAAAACTAAATGAAGTTATCAAACAGACAGATTATATTATAAGCACAGGCAAGCACAGGCTAAGCAACGATTTTGCAGAAAACTTTCTTTTCGAATTTGAGAACGGGCCCGAATCAGTCTTCGCTATCCAGTTTTCAAAGGACGATGGTACACC
>Ga0163162_10001936_pt1 | contig 19451 bp, 18 predicted proteins | sample S55metaG_FD_115310 | JGI IMG/M metagenome (GOLD analysis project Ga0163162, IMG submission 115310) | Switchgrass rhizosphere microbial communities from Kellogg Biological Station, Michigan, USA - S5-5 metaG | ecosystem: Host-associated > Plants > Roots > Rhizosphere > Soil | place: USA...
CAGCGGACGTCGCTTCGACATGACGCGGCAGTGTCACCCGAATACTGATGCCGCGTTGGCTTTGTACATCAGCCGGGCTGTCGGTGGTGATTTGTCCATAATGCTCTTCAACGATGGAATAGACCAGTGCAAGGCCCAGACCGGTGCCTTCGCCAGGATCCTTGGTGGTGAAGAAGGGTTCGAACAATCTGTCCATGATGTTCTTCGGAATACCACTGCCTTCGTCTTCGACGATCAGATCGACCGTGTGTTCGCCGGCTTCGCTCTTGACCCGCACCGCACTGTGCGGCGGCGAGGCGTCGCGGGCGTTGGAGAGCAGATTGATCAAGACCTGGGCAAGCCGCTGCGGGTCGCCTTCGACCCAGTGATCAGGATCGCAGAGGTTGTAGAACTGCACTTCGAAATTGCGTCGGTTCAGCGCCAGCAGGCCGATGGCATCCTGCGCCACTTCGGCCAGGCAAACGGGCTCGTCACTGTGCTGGTGGCTGCCGGCGTGGGCGAAGCTCATCAGCGACTGGACAATGCGCGAGACGCGTTTGGTCTGTTCGAGAATCTGCCCGCTGATTTCCGTCAGTTCGCCGTCGTCTTCACGTTCTTCGCGCAGGTTCTGCGCCAGACAGGCGATGCCGGTGATCGGGTTACCGATTTCGTGAGCCACCCCCGCCGCGAGGCGACCGATGCTGGCCAGACGTTCCGAGTGCACCAGTTTGTCTTCGAGCATCTGGGTTTCGGTCAAATCCTCGACCAGTAACACCAGGCCACTGTTACCCGGTGCGAGCGGTTCATCGATGGCGGCTTTGTGCAGGTTCAGCCAGCGGGTCTGGCCGTCGAGGGCCAGATGCTGTTTGTGCAAATGCTCGTCGGGCAGGTTGATGAAACCCTGCAACAATTCTTTCCACGGCTCGCCAATGGTACTCAGGCGCGAACCGACCACGCGCTGCGCGGCGATCCCGGTGAGCTCCTCCATGGCCTTGTTCCACATCAGGATCTCTTGATCCTTGGCCAGCGAGCAGACGCCCATCGGCAGTTCCTGCAAGGTCTGGCGGTGGTAACGGCGCAGTGCATCAAGTTCAGCCGCTAAACCGGTGAGGCGCGAGTGGTAATCCTCGAGACGGCTTTCGATGAAGTGGATGTCTTCGGTCACATAGTTTTCGCCGCCAGCCTTGTAGGGCAGGAAGGTTTCCACCATGTCCTGCGCCACGCTCGGGCCCATCAGGCCCGACAAGTTGGCTTCGATGCGGTCACGCAAACGGCGCAGGGCATACGGGCGTCGTTCGTCGAACGGCAGATAGAGATCACGCAGCGCTTGCTCGACCTCCTTCTGCGCAGCCTTGGCGCCCAACGGTTTTGCCAGTTGTGTGGCGAATTCCTGTGGCGAAGCGGCGTGCAGTTCGCGGCGTTGCGGACGACGGACGTTATCCACCGCGCAGGCTTCGGCGGCGCTGGCTTCTTCTGGACTGGCGTTGGTGAACAGCGAAATCAGCGTGAACATCAAGACGATGGCGGCGAGCGAGGCGATAGCCGCCATGTGCCAACTGGTGTCGTCGAGCACGTAAATCATGTTCAGCAGCGGAATGTAGAAACCCTGCAGATTGCCGACCAACGGCAACAGCATGGTCACCACCCAGACCAGGATCCCCGCCAGCAGACCGGCGATAAAGCCGCGACGGTTGGCAGTCGGCCAGCACAGAACGGACAGCACGCCGGGCAGGAATTGCAGGGTTGCGACAAACGCGACGATGCCGAGGTTGGCCAGATCCTGCTCGGCGCCGAGCATCAGGTAAAAACCGAAACCGGCCATGATGATCGCGACGATCAATGCGCGGCGGGTCCACTTCAACCAGCGGTAAATATTGCCTTCGGCCGGCGGCTGATAAAGCGGCAGCACCAAGTGGTTCAACGCCATGCCTGAGAGTGCCAGCGTAGTGACGATGATCAGGCCGCTGGCTGCCGACAGACCGCCGACATAGGCGAGCAACGCCAGCGGCTTGCTGTTGGCAGCGATACCAATGCCGAGGGTGAAGTATTCCGGGTTGGTCGTGGCGCCCAGTTTCAGGCCGGCCCAGAGAATCAGCGGCACTGCCAGGCTCATCAGCAGCAGGAACAGCGGCAAGCCCCAGCTCGCACTGACCAGTGAGCGCGGATTGAGGTTTTCGGTAAAGGTCATGTGATACATGTGCGGCATCACGATCGCCGAGGCGAAGAACACCAGCAGCAATGTGCGCCACGGGCCCTCCTGCAATGGCGTGTGCAGGGCGGCGAGGGCGGTCTGGTTTTGCAGCAGCCACAGCTCAAGTTGCTGCGGGCCGTCGAACACGCCGTACAGCGCATACAGGCCGACGCCGCCGAGGGCGACCAGTTTGATCACCGACTCAAAGGCAATCGCGAACACCAGGCCTTCGTGCTTCTCACGGGTGGCGATATGTCGGGAACCGAAGAAAATCGTGAACAGAATGATCAGCGCGCAGAAGGCCAATGCCACGCGGCTCTGAATCGGTTCGCCGGTGAGGATGCCGATGGAGTCGGCGACTGCCTGAATCTGCAACGCCAGCAGCGGCAGTACACCGATCAGCATGAAAATCGTGGTCAGCGCACCCGCCCAGGTACTGCGAAAACGGAACGCGAACAGATCCGCCAGCGACGACAGTTGATAGGTGCGGGTGATTTTCAGGATCGGATAGAGCAACACCGGCGCCAGCAGAAACGCACCGGACACGCCGAGATAACTGGAGAGAAAGCCGTAGCCGTACTGATAGGCGAGGCCGACCGTGCCGTAAAACGCCCAGGCACTGGCGTAAACACCCAGTGACAGGGTGTAGGTCAGCGGGTGGCGAATGATCGCCCGGGGGATCATGCCCCGTTCGCTGATCCAGGCAACGCCGAACAGCACCGCCAGGTACGCGGCGCTGACCAGGATCATCTGGGTCAGGCTAAAGCTCATCGGCATCTTTTTGGCTCTGCAGGATGAAGGTTACGACAATCAGGATCAGCCAGAGCAGATAGGGGCGATACCAGGCGCCCGTAGCGTCGATCCACCAATCCATGATGGCGGGGGAAAACAGGTAGATCCCCACGACTAAAAGCAGGACCAAGCGATAGATGTACATCCCGGCCTCTCTTTTTTATGCGCGTGCCCGAAAACGTGCGGCGATGGTAACGGATGGGCGCACGACTGCAAGTGTCGTCATAGCAGTTGCGCTTCGGGCAGGGTCAGTGTGCGCGGGATCTTCGTTGCATCCCAGTGTGCGCTGCCCCACTTGAGTAATTCTTGCGGTGAGGCGTGGGCCAGTTCGGCCCCAGGGTTTTGCCCCAGAGCACGCAGGGCGCGCAGCAACAACGGGGTCGCTTGATCGGCCTCTAGCGGCGGCGAGCGGTAAGACTTGCCGAGCTTGTTGCCGTCGGGTTGGGTAATCAGCGGCAGGTGCAGATAGCGCGGCTGGCGCAACCCTAGCAACTCTTGCAGATAGAGTTGGCGCGGCGTCGAGTCGAGCAGGTCGGCGCCACGCACAATGTCGGTGATGCCTTGCCAGGCATCGTCGAGGACCACGGCCAATTGATAGGCATAGAGGCCATCGCGGCGACGAATCACGAAATCGCCGACGTCGCGGCCCAGATGCTGGCGGTATTCGCCCTGTACGCGGTCGATGAAGTGGTACTCCAGCTCAGGCACGCGCAGGCGGATCGCCGCATCTTGCTGGTCATGGCCAGCATTGCGACACAGGCCCGGATAGATGCCGTTGTACGCTTCGAGCTGTTTGCGCGAGCAAGTGCAAGCGTAGGCCAGGCCATGATTGAACAGGCTGTTGAGCACTTCGGCGTAGGCGTCATGTCGATCGCTCTGGCGCACCATGTCGCCATCCCATTCGAAGCCGTAGCTCTCCAGCGCCTTGAGGATCGCGGCTTGCGCACCGGGTTCTTCACGGGGCGGATCGAGGTCTTCCATGCGCACCAGCCAGCGACCGCCGACCGAACGGGCGTCGAGGTAAGAGGCGAGGGCGGCAACGAGCGAACCGAAGTGCAAGTGGCCACTGGGAGTTGGGGCGAAGCGGCCGATGTAGGCGGGGGATGTCTTGGCGGTCATGGAGACGAAGCTACTTTTCAGGCTATACGCAGGTCAACCTGTGGGAGCGAGCCTGCTCGCGAAAGCGGTAGGTCAGTCAAGATTGATGTTGAATGTCACACCGCTTTCGCGAGCAGGCTCGCTCCCACACAGGCAAAAGGCAAAAGGCAGAAATAAAAACGGAGCGTTCGCACGCTCCGTTTTTCGTTCAGGTCGAGATTATTTGCCGACCTGCTTTTCCTTGATTTCCGCCAGTGTCTTGCAGTCGACGCACATGTCGGCTGTAGGACGTGCTTCGAGGCGTTTTACGCCAATCTCGACGCCGCACGAATCACACCAGCCGTACTCTTCGTCTTCGATCAATTGCAGTGTCTTGTCGATTTTCTTGATCAGCTTGCGTTCGCGGTCGCGGGCGCGCAGCTCGAGGGCGAACTCTTCTTCCTGGCTGGCACGGTCGGCCGGGTCCGGGAAATTGGCAGCTTCGTCCTTCATGTGGTCAACAGTGCGGTCGACTTCCTGCATCAACTCCTGTTTCCACTTGTTCAGGACCTTGGTGAAGTGCGCGCGCATTGGGGCGCCCATGTACTCCTCACCTTTCGCCGGAACATAAGGTTCGAAACCGCTGATCGTCTGATTCTGCTGTTGCTTTGCTTGGGTGGGCATGAAATGGACCGCCTCTACTCTTGTAATCCATTGCGCAGGATTGCTCCATCACCGACACCTGCCGGCCCTGCGGCTGCAAGCGGGCGAACTTACCAGATCAATTCGGCCTGCGCTACTCCCGGATGTCGAGGCCCCGGCGGGTGGCGCTTGCAAATGTTTGGCAAGCCGTGTCTGGTGGTGTTGAAGACCTGTTCAATCACTGATTTTAGTCAATCCTGGAGCGTACGTGCGTATCGTTACAGTCCAGCGTTCTTGAGGCTGTGACCGCTGCGGGTTCTCGCTCGTTCCGGCAGATGGGTAGAATCGTCTCTTTTTCCCTGCCGAAGGAAACCCAATGGCTCAGCCCTACAGTGCGCGCAGTCGTGCGATCGAACCGTTCCATGTGATGGCGCTGCTGGCGCGGGCCAATGAATTGCAGGCTGAAGGCCACGACGTGATCCACCTGGAAATCGGCGAGCCGGACTTTACCACCGCCGAGCCGATCATTCGCGCAGGGCAGGCTGCACTGACGGCGGGGAAGACCCGTTACACCGCAGCCCGTGGGATTTCCGAACTGCGCGAGGCGATTGCCGGGTTTTATCAATCGCGTTATGGCTTGAATATCGATCCGCGACGGATTTTGATCACGCCAGGCGGTTCCGGTGCGCTGTTGCTGGCCAGCGCTTTACTGGTCGATCCGGGTAAACACTGGTTGTTGGCGGACCCTGGTTATCCATGCAACCGCCACTTCCTGCGTTTGGTCGAAGGCGCGGCGCAGCTGGTGCCGGTGGGTCCGGACGTGCGTTATCAACTGACTCCTGATCTGGTCGAGCGGCATTGGGATCACGACAGCGTCGGCGCACTGGTCGCATCGCCGGCCAACCCGACCGGCACGATTCTGACCCGCGACGAACTGGCCGGGTTATCCACAGCCATCAAGGCCAGACACGGGCATCTGGTGGTGGACGAGATCTACCACGGTCTGACTTACGGCACCGATGCGGCGAGCGTGCTGGAAGTCGATGACAGCGCTTTTGTGTTGAACAGTTTCTCCAAATATTTCGGCATGACCGGCTGGCGACTTGGCTGGCTGGTGGCGCCGGAAGCGGCCGTCAGCGAGCTGGAGAAACTGGCGCAGAACCTCTATATCAGCGCACCGAGCATGGCGCAGTACGCGGCGTGGGCTTGTTTTGAACCGGACACGATCGCCATTCTGGAAGAGCGCCGGGCCGAATTCGGCCGCCGCCGCGATTTCCTCCTGCCGGCGTTGCGCGAGTTGGGTTTCAACATCGCTGTTGAGCCGGAAGGCGCTTTCTATCTCTACGCCGATATCAGTCAGTTCGGCGGCGATGCCTTCGCGTTCTGCCGACATTTCCTCGAAACCGAGCATGTGGCGTTCACCCCGGGTCTGGATCTCGGTCGCTATCAGGCCAGTCACCATGTGCGTTTTGCCTACACGCAAAACCTCCCTCGCTTACAGGAAGCGGTGGAGCGAATCGCCCGTGGCTTGAAGAGCTGGCAAGGCTGATGCGTTTTTATCCTGCTCTGGAAGAGGCGCGACTAATCCGGCGTTACAAGCGTTTTCTCGCCGATATCGAAACCGTTGGCGGCGAGTTGCTGACCATTCACTGCCCGAACACCGGTTCGATGCTCAACTGTCAGGTCGAGGGCGGGCAAGTCTGGTTCAGCCGTTCCAATGATCCGAAACGCAAATTACCTGGCACCTGGGAAATCGGCGAGACGCCGCAGGGCCGCTTGTTCTGCGTGAATACCGCACGGGCCAACGGTTTGGTTGAAGAGGCGTTACAGGCTGGCGTGATCACCGAGTTGAACGGCTTTACCGCGTTGAAGCGTGAAGTCGCTTACGGGCAGGAAAAGAGCCGTATCGATTTCCGCCTCGAATACCCCAGTGGCCCGGCCTATGTCGAGGTGAAAAGCGTCACCTTGGGCTTCGACGGTACAGCGGTGGCGGCGTTTCCCGATGCCGTGACCCAGCGTGGCGCCAAACATCTGAGGGAGTTGGCACATCTGGCGCGGGACGGGATTCGCGCGGTGCAGTTGTACTGCGTCAATCTGAGCGGGATTGAAGCGGTGCGGCCGGCGGAGGAAATCGATTCGGCCTACGCCGATGCACTTCTCGAAGCAGTGGCCTGCGGCGTTGAGGTGCTGGCGTATGGCGTGCGGCTGGACCATGAAGAGATGGTCATCGACCGGCGTCTCGACGTGTTACTCAACGGTTAAACATCTACCCACAGGCCTTGAGCGTCTTCGCGGCAGGGAATGGCGGTGAGTGCTTGCCCGGCGCAGGGGCCAGCGACGCATTCGCCGTCCTCGATCAGAAACAGTGCGCCGTGGGTGGCGCACTGAATCAGGCTGTTGCTCGGGTCGAGAAACTGGTCGGGTTGCCATTCCAGCCCGACGCCCCGGTGCGGGCAGCGATTGAGATAGGCGAATGCCTGCCCGTTGCGGCGCACGGCGAACAGCTTTTTCCCGTCGACTTCGAAACCACGACTGCTGGCCTCGGCGAGTTCGTCGCCCGCGCAAAGAAACTTCATGACTATCCTCTAGTGTCGGCTCGTGTCTGGATATGTCCGAGCTTGACGTTTAAATGCAAACAATTATCAAATGGCAGCCTTCGTCCGCAGGGCAGCGGGCAGATGTCGAGGATACTTGGCCTGCCATCCTGATGCCCGGGAAAAACCTTATTCAAGGAAGCTGTGTATGCGCCTGAGTACCCGCGTTGCCGCGCTGTGTGTCGGACTTTTGGTCAGCCACCAGGCTGCAGCGGCTGATTTGCCGCAACGTTGGGTCAGCGCCGGTGGCGCGCTGTCGGAGTGGGTCAGTGCGTTGGGCGGCGAATCGAAACTGGTCGGCGTCGATACCACCAGTCAACATCCGGACTCGTTGAAGGCGCTGCCGAGCATTGGTTACCAGCGCAGTCTTTCGGCAGAGGGCATTCTCAGTCTGCGTCCGGACATTCTGATCGGCACAGAAGAGATAGGGCCGCCGCCGGTATTGTCTCAGGTGAAGGCCGCCAAGGTGCAGGTTGAACTGTTCTCGGCTCAACCGGATCTGCCGACGCTGGAGAAAAACGTGACTCACTTGGGCCAGTTGCTCGGCGCCGAGCCGCAGGCTGCGCAGTTGCTGCAACGTTATCAGCAGCAGCTTGATGCGCAGAAGGTGCGGGTTACCGAAGCGCAGGCCAAACAGAAAGCCCCGGGAGTGCTGCTGTTGCTCGGGCATGCCGGTGGCAAACCGTTGATCGCCGGCAAGGACACCGCCGCTGATTGGCTGCTGCAACAGGCCGGCGGGCATAACCTGGCGACTCACACCGGATACAAGCCGTTTTCCGTGGAATCCCTCGCCAGTCTCGATCCTGAAGTGCTGGTATTCGCCGACCGTGCGTTGACCGGTGAGGCGGCGAAAGCGGCACTGTTCAAGGAAAATCCGATTCTCAATTCAAGCCGTGCGGCCAAGGCCGGTCGGGTGCTGGAGTTGGATCCGACTTTGCTGGTCGGCGGCCTCGGGCCACGTTTGCCGGCGGCGCTGAAAAGCCTGACTGACGGCTTCTACCCGGCCAAGAGCGGCCAATGACCACACTGGTAAAACCCCGTGCCTTGTTTATTGGCCTGACGCTCCTGTGTCTGCTGGCGATCTGGCTGTCGTTGGCACTCGGTCCGGTCAGCCTGCCGCTGTTTGATACGTTGCGCGCGGCATTGCGCATGCTCGGCGTGCCGCTGGCATCGGACGGACTGGAGCAGGCTGAACTGATCCTCGGGCAGATTCGTCTGCCGCGAACCCTGCTCGGGCTGGCGGTCGGTGGTGTCTTGGCGTTGTCCGGCGTGGCGATGCAGGGCTTGTTTCGCAATCCGCTGGCGGATCCGGGATTGGTCGGTGTTTCCAGCGGCGCGGCATTGGGCGCGGCGATCGCGATTGTTGGCGGCTCGTTTTTTGGCGGTCTGCCGGAATGGTTTGGACCGTATCTGTTGTCGGTCTGTGCGTTTCTCGGCGGGCTTGGAGTGACGGCGCTGGTTTATCGACTCGGTCGCCGCAACGGCCAGACCAATGTCGCGACGATGTTGCTGGCGGGCATTGCCCTGACCGCGCTGGCCAGTTCCGCGGTCGGGCTGTTCACATATCTGGCGGATGACGCAACGCTGCGCACGCTGACCTTCTGGAACCTCGGCAGCCTCAATGGCGCCAGTTACGCGCGGCTCTGGCCATTGCTGATCATCAGCGTCGGTGTCGCGCTGTGGTTACCGCGTCGGGCTAAAGCGCTGAATGCCTTGCTGCTCGGGGAATCCGAGGCCGGGCATTTGGGGATCGATGTCGAGCGGCTCAAGCGTGAGTTAGTGTTTTGTACGGCACTGGGGGTTGGCGCAGCAGTGGCGGCCGCCGGGATGATCGGTTTTGTCGGGCTGGTGGTGCCACATCTGATGCGTTTGCTGGCGGGGCCGGATCACAAAGTCTTGCTGCCGGCATCGGTGTTGGCGGGGGCGAGCCTGCTCCTGCTGGCTGATCTGGTCGCGCGTTTGGCGCTGGCGCCGGCAGAGTTGCCGATCGGTATTGTCACCGCGTTTATCGGTGCGCCGTTCTTCCTCTATTTGCTGCTGCGAGGGCGTGCCTGATGTTGCGTGCGCAGAATCTGCACATCCAGCGTGGTCGCAAAACCGTGCTCAGCGAGGTCACGCTGCAACTCGAACCGGGTGAGGTGCTCGGTGTGCTCGGGCCGAACGGCGCTGGCAAAAGTACCTTGCTCGGCGCCTTGTGCGGTGAGTTGACGGCGAGCGCGGGCGGGGTTTCGCTCGATGGGCAAGCGTTGAGTCACTGGACCGGCCCGCAACGCGCGCAGCGATTGGCGGTATTGCCCCAGGTGTCGACCCTGGATTTTGCTTTTCGCGTCGAAGAAGTCGTGGGCATGGGCCGCTTGCCTTGGCAAAGCGGTCGGGTGCGGGATGACGAAATCATTGCGGCGGCGTTGGCGGCGGCGGATGCGGGGCACTTGAGTGGACGCAGTTATCTGGCGCTGTCCGGTGGCGAGCGTCAGCGCGTGCATCTGGCGCGGGTGCTGGCGCAGCTTTGGCCGGGGCAGGCCGGGCAAACGTTGCTGCTGGATGAACCTACATCGATGCTTGATCCGCTGCATCAGCACACCACGCTGCAGGCGGTGCGCGAGATTGCCGATCGCGGCGCGGCGGTGTTGGTGATCCTGCATGATCTGAATCTGGCGGCGCGTTATTGTGATCGCATTCTACTGCTGGAAGGCGGGCGCCCGGTGGCGCTGGATACACCGCAGCAGGTTTTGCGACCGGACACGCTCCAGGCCGTATTCGGTCTCGAAGTGTTGGTGCAGCCGCACCCGGAGCGTGGGCATCCGCTGATTATCGCCCGCTGACTGAACATCGAGGTGATGGCATGCGTTTGTTGTGGCTGTTGGCGGTGGTGTTGCTTGCGGGGTGTCAGCATGCTCTGGCGCCGCCGCCGGTCAGTGGCGAGATTCGCGATCTGCACAGCGGTGAAGTGCTGACGGCGCAGCAGTTGTTGAAGCGCTTGGCTTTGCCTGAGCGGTTGATTATCGGCGAGCAGCATGACAATGCCGACCATCACACAGCGCAATTGTGGTTGTTGCGCTCACTCGGTGAGCAGCGGCCGCAAGGTAGCCTGCTCCTGGAAATGCTCACGCCGGATCAGCAGCCTCGCGTTGATCTAGTGCGCCAGTCGACAACGCCCCCTGCTGATCTGCCTGGCGCCTTGGCCTGGGAGGATGGTTGGGACTGGAATCTCTACGGGCCGATTGTCCGCTTCGCGCTCACGCAACCGTATCCGCTGCTGGCGGCGAACCTGAATAACGGCGAAATCCGCGCTTTCTATCGCAGTCCGCCGCTGTTGAAGGGGGAGCGCAGCAATGCTGAATCGGTGAAAACGTTGTTATTGGAACAGATCAGCGATTCCCACTGTGGCCTGTTGCCCGAATCACAGATGCCGGCAATGCTGGCCGTTCAGCAACAACGTGATCGGCGTATGGCCGAGCGTCTGCTGGCGGCTCCCACACCCTCAATCTTGCTGGCTGGCGCGTGGCATGCGCGCAAGGATGTTGGCGTGCCGTTGCATGTTGTGGATTTGGGCGCCACGGAGTCCCCGACAGTACTGATGCTGGCAGAGCAGGGCACCAACGTGACCGCCACGATGGCCGATTACGTTTGGTACACGCCCGCCACGCCCAAGCAGGACTACTGCGAGCAAATGCGCAAACAATTCGGCAAATGACGTTTCCACAGGCAAAAAAAGACCCGGTAAAAACCGGGTCAAATAACCGTGATTAGCCTGATGAGGAGATAATCTGAGAGTCCGAACCAAGGGCTTTTCAGAATATCGACTGATCTCGCGATCAGTTGTGATAATCATAGCGATTCTCATTACCGAGTCAACAACTGTTTTTCCGTTTCTTTGAATTCGTCTGGAAAATGGCCGGAATACCCCGTAAACAAAGGGTTTCAACGCTGGCCTTCAGGTGCGGGTATTCGTGTGATCTGGCGATTCAGTTGGCCGATCCGCCGCGCCATGCTCTCGATCAGGCTGTGGGCGATCTTCGGATTGGTGCGAGTCATGCTCAAGAATTGTTCACCGGGAATCAGCATGATCGTGCTCGGTTCTCGGGCGATGACCGTGGCACTGCGTGGCTCGCCGGTGAACACGGCCATAGCACCGAAAATCTCGTCCTTGGGCACGTCGCCGACTTTCTGCCCGTCTACAAACGCTTCGGCATGCCCGTCGATGATTACGAACACGTGGTCAGCTGCGTCACCCTGGCTGATCAGCGTTTCACCGGCTTCGACCCGTTTGAAGCCATTGGTGCTGCGAAACTCGCGTGGCTTCAGCTCCGCGACGGCATGGGCAAGGATTGCCATTTGCCCGAGCAGATACTCCAGAAACTGCTCTGCCCGATGAGTGTCGGCATGCAAATGCTGGAAAACCTCGCCACGCCGATAGGGCGTCAAGCGCAATGCCCCTTCATTGCATAAACGGCAATCAGCCCAGTACTCACCTTGCTGAAGGCCGATCAAATCACCCTCCTGCCAATAAAACAGCGGGCGGGCGGCGATACAGCCGCTGATCCCACCTTCATTGAGCAGGAATAACTGGTCGGCGGGCAACTGCGCGAGCAAATCATCCGATGCTTCCAACTCCAGAGGCGGCCCACAAGGCGCCAAATCGCGTAACCACAGTGCAGGCAAGCTCTGCAAACGGTTGATCAAGGCATCGGCCCAAGCCGATTGTTCCCCCAGTAAATACATAACGGTCTATGCCCGTTCAGTTCTTGTGGCGTGAGGAAATGGCTTCAAGCTGCTTGTTCAGGGCGTCCTTGCGTTCGGCGGGGATGTCGTTCCAGTGCACATCCATCAGCGCGCCTTCAATCGCATACAATAACACCTTCGATGCGCGAAACCCGCGGGTACGCACGGCCCGGTAGGCGTCCACCGCGCCCAGGCGACGCAAGTCCGAGGCGCTGTGGATGCCCACGGCATGCAGCCATTGCGCCGACGTCTTGCCAAGATTCTTCAGGTGTTGCAGTTCATCATTCATCAAGCCTCCGTGCGACGGCCGAATGGTGCGTGGGCGAGCTTCTCAGTAGTGTAGCCATCAGTAGGAAAAGCGTGATTGTTTGGTCGGATTCAACGCAAACGCTTCTAAGAAAGGGCGCTTGAACGGCCTGCGAACGCAGAAAGGCGGGAGGAAACACATTCCAAATGTGGGAGCGAGCCTGCTCGCGAAAGCGCTATGACTTTCACGATCAGGGTGACTGACACTCCCTCTTCGCGAGCAGGCTCGCTCCCACCAGGTGGGTGTTGTATCAGAGAGGGGTATGCATATCAGCGGGTGCGATAACGCAGGCGCGTACCGAAATTCATCGACATCAGAATCTCGTCAGCGCTCAGCTCCGGCGGGAAATACGCCCCGGAAATCTGCGCGTGCGCCAGGCTTGCACCTTCCAGCGACGCGTTGCGAAAATCGATGCCACGCAGATCGGCAGAACGGAAGTAAGCGTCCCGGAAATCCACGCCATCGGCGTTCAGTTCGCGCAGATCGAGCCCACGGAAATCGCCGCCGACCATGTCGATCGGGCCGTCCTGTGGGCGCTCCTTGTTGAAGCCGGTGATGTCATCTTTGTGCAGCAAGGCATACAGCGGGGTGTCGAGAAGTTTCGGCTGGCTCATGTCATATCACCGTTGGTTTTATGACGCCAGTATAGTGCCACTATTTGACGGCCGTGAAGCGAGCGTGGGCTTCACGGCCGAAATAGTTTCTTACAGGCCTGGCAGACGCTGACGAATCTGCGCGACCACGGTGTCCAGCGTGCCGGATTCGTTGGTCTGCACGCGTTTGCTGCGCAGGATTTCTTCCGGCGTCAGCGCTTCACGATTGGCCTGCTGCGCTTCGATCACGGCCAGGGTGGCGTCGGAGGGATCCTTCTGGTCGGCCTGACGGATCGCCAACCAGCTCTCGATCACTGCTTGCGGCGCGTTGCAGTCGAGGATCAGGAACGGCGTGCCGGTGGCTTCGGCAATTTTCGCCGCGTTGTCGCGCTGTTCGCGCTTCAGATACGTCGCGTCAATCACCACCGGGAAACCGGCGTGCAGGATCACTTCGGCGATTTCATGCAGGCGTGCGTAAGTGGCGGCGCTGGCGTCGGCACTATAGATACCGGCCTGCACGTCGTTGGCAACGGTTTGCTCACCGAACAGACGCTTGCGCTCGACATCGGACCGCAGGCGAATCGCGCCCAGCGCTTCGACCAGACGCATGGCCACGTGGCTCTTGCCGACAGCGGAAACACCGTGGGTAATCGCCATGAAGCGCGAAGGAATGGTGCTGTAGCTTTCGGCCAGGTTGGCGTAGTTGCGGTACTGGCGCAGGGTGGTGGCGCGCTGCACCGGGGTCGCGTCCGCCGGCATGCTGAACAGCGCAACCTTGGCACGAACCAGTGCACGGTAGGCTTTATAGAAGTTGAGCACTTCCAGGCCTTGGTAATCGCCGGTCAGCTCCAGGTATTGGCTGATGAAGCGGCGCGCCAGCGATTTCAGTCCACGGTCTTCCAGGTCCATCGCGAGGAAACCGGTGTCGGCCCAGACGTCAGTGAAGCGGAACGGTTCGTTGAACTCGATGCAGTCGAAGATCACCACTTTGCCGTCGATGACCGTGGCGTTGCCCAAGTGGATGTCGCCGTGGCATTCACGGGTAAAACCTTGGGTTTTGCGCTGGGCAAACAGCGGCTTGAGACGTTCGAAGCTGCTTTCGGCCCAGGCTTTCAATGCGTCGAGTTGCAGCAGGTCGTTCTTGTCGCTGAGGAACGGCAGGATCTGCTCGAAGTTTTGCGAGACCGGCGCCATCACGCTGTCCGGGGTGCCGGCGTCGTGTTCGGCCGGGACTTTTGGCGCGGTGAGGTGGAAACGGGCGATCTGCTCGGCCATCTCGTCGATGTGCTGAGTGGTCAGTTCGCCGTTGGCTTGCAAAGTGCTGAGCAGACCGGTCTGTGGAAACTGGCGCATTTTCAGCACGTATTCGATGGCCGGACCATCGCCGCCCAGTTGCGGTGCTTCAACGCTGCCGGTCACCGGCAACACTTCCAGATACAAATCATCGGTCAGGCGCTGGTTCAAACGCAGCTCTTCAGCGCAGAAATGTGCGCGCGACTCGAGGCCGGTGTAGTCGAGGAAGCCGAAGTTAACCGGCTTCTTCACTTTATAAGCGAAGGGACCGGTGAGGATCACCCACGAGATATGGGTTTCGATGACCTGAAACCCTTCGACAGGGTGCGGGTAGAGGGCCGGGTTTTGCAGGGCAGCGATCAGTGATTGGCTCACGGGCGATCCTTCAGAGACTGGGGGAAATTCGAGGCGGCCATTATGGCCGCTCGCCAGCCTGACGCAAACCTCGGAGCGCTCCTGTTGAGGATGAATAAAGTGCGTATAATCCGCCGCCATGACTCGAACTCGATCCCCCCGTACCAAGAAAAAACCACCCTCCAAGGGCCTTAGCCCATGGTTGAGCTGAGCCATTAAACTCAGTCTGGTCGGCCTTGTCGTGCTGGCCGGCTTCGCCGTTTACCTCGATGCCGTGGTGCAGGAGAAGTTCTCCGGCAAGCGCTGGACCATTCCGGCCAAGGTCTACGCGCGCCCGCTCGAGCTGTTCGTCGGACAAAAGCTCAGCAAGGACGATTTCCTTACCGAACTCGATGCCCTCGGCTATCGTCGAGAGGCGGTCAGCAATGGCCCCGGCGCCGCAGCCGTCAGTGGCAATACGGTCGATCTGAATACCCGTGGCTTCCAGTTCTATGAAGGCCTGGAAAAACCGCAGCCGGTACGCGTGCGTTTCTCCGGCGATTATGTGGCTGAGCTGTCGGCGACCAACGGTTCGAAATTGTCCGTGGTGCGTCTAGAGCCGCTGATGATCGGCGGCATTTATCCAAAGAATCTCGAAGACCGCATTCTGATCAAGCTCGATCAGGTGCCGCCGTATCTGCTCGAAACCCTGGTCGCTGTCGAAGATCGGGATTACTACAGCCACTGGGGCGTGTCGCCGAAGTCGATTGCCCGGGCTATCTGGGTCAACACCTCGGGCGGCAAGATGACGCAGGGCGGCAGTACGCTGACCCAGCAGTTGGTGAAAAACTTCTACCTGACCAACGAACGCAGCCTGACCCGCAAGCTCACCGAAGCGATGATGGCGATGCTGCTGGAACTGCATTACGACAAAAAGGAAATCCTTGAGGCCTACCTCAACGAAGTCTTTGTCGGGCAGGACGGTCAGCGTGCGGTGCACGGTTTCGGTCTGGCCAGCCAGTTCTTCTTCGGCCAGCCATTGTCCGAGCTGAAACTGCATCAGGTGGCGTTGCTGGTCGGCATGGTCAAAGGCCCGTCCTACTACAACCCGCGTCGCAACCCGGAGCGCGCACTTGAACGTCGTAATCTGGTGCTCGACGTGCTTGAGCAGCAAGGCGTGGCGACGGCCGAGCAAGTAGCCGCAGCGAAGAGCATGCCGTTGGGCGTGACCACTCGTGGCAAACTGGCCGACAGTTCGTTCCCGGGCTTTATCGATCTGGTCAAACGCCAGTTGCGTGAAGACTACCGCGACGAAGACTTGACCGAAGAAGGCCTGCGCATCTTCACCAGTTTCGACCCGATCCTGCAGATGAAAGCCGAGGCGTCGGTCAACGACACCTTTAAACGTCTGTCCGGGCGCAAAGGCTCCGATGATGTGGAAGCGGCGATGGTCGTGACCAATCCGGAAACCGGCGAAGTCCAGGCCATGATCGGCAGCCGTCAGGCCAGTTATGCCGGTTTCAACCGTGCGCTGGATGCGGTGCGGCCGATCGGTTCGTTGATCAAGCCTGCGGTTTATCTGACTGCGCTGGAAAAACCGAGCCAGTACACCCTGACCAGTTGGCTATCGGACGACCCGTTGTCGGTCAAAGGTGCAAACGGTCAGGTGTGGAAACCGCAGAACTATGACCGCCGCTCCCACGGCACCGTGTTCCTCTATCAAGGCCTGGCGCATTCCTACAACTTGTCGACTTCGCGACTGGGTCTGGAAGTCGGTGTGCCGAATGTGTTGAAAACGCTCGGCCGTCTGGGCGTGACGCGTGAGTTTCCGGCGTTCCCGTCGATGTTGCTCGGTGCTGGCGGCATGACCCCGATCGAAGTCGCGACCATGTACCAGACGCTGGCCAACGGTGGTTTCAACACGCCGATGCGCGGGATCCGCAGCGTACTGACCGCCGAGGGCGAACCGCTCAAGCGTTATCCGTTCCAGATCGAGCAGCGTTTCGATCCGGCGTCCATTTATCTGATCCAGAACGCCATGCAGCGCGTGATGCGTGAAGGTACCGGCAGCTCGGTTTATAACGTGCTGCCCAAGACCCTGACGCTGGCGGGCAAGACCGGTACCAGTAACGATTCCCGTGACAGCTGGTTCGCCGGTTTCAGTCAGGATCTGCTGGCGGTGGTTTGGCTGGGGCGCGACGATAACGGCAAGACGCCATTCACCGGTGCGACCGGTGCGCTGCAGGTCTGGACCAGTTTCATGCGCAAGGCCGACCCGCTGCCGCTGGACATGCCGCAACCGGATAACGTCGTGCAGGCATGGGTCGATTCGCGTACCGGGCAAGGCTCCGATGCCAACTGCCCGGGGGCGGTGCAGATGCCGTATATTCGCGGCAGCGAACCGCCACCCGGCGCCGCGTGTGCGGGCGAAACGCCTGCCTCCGGCGAATCGGTGATGGATTGGGTCAAGGGCTGGATGAATTAAGCGAAGAGGGTTTCAAGTGAACAAGTGGTTGATTCCAGCGGTGACCGCCGTGGCTTTGCTCAGCGGCTGCTCTACCGTACAGCGTGGTTCGATTCCGGTGGTTGATTCCGGTACCGCGGTGTCCAACAGTGAACGTATTTCGGCCAATGGCGGTTTCCGTCAAACGACGGTCAAGCGTCCTGCGCAGGGCCAGACTCAGGCCATTCCACAAGGCGATACTGGCGTGGTGGTGATGGTGCCGGGCGGCGGCGCTGCCGTGTCGACACCGATCAGCGCTTCGCCAATCGTGCCTGGCCCGGCATCTGGCGGTATCACGTCGGGGCCGTACAATCCTTCGCCGGCCGAGTCCGCGCCGATCAATTCCGGCAGCTACAGCATGCCGTCGACGCCCAGTGGGATTCCTTCGGCCAGCAGCGGCGGTGGCTTGTCGGCAGATGAGCAACTGGACGGTCCGGTGCTTGCCTTGCTGACGACAGCTCAACAGCAACAGGCCGGTGGCGACCTCAATGGCGCGTCGTCGAGCCTGGAGCGTGCCCAGCGTGTGGCGCCGCGTGAGCCGCAAGTGCTTTATCGTCTGGCGCAGGTGCGCATGGCCCAAGGTGATGCGCCGCAAGCCGAGCAGTTCGCCCGTCGTGCGCTGACCATGGCCAACGGTCGCCCGGACCTGCAAGCCAATCTCTGGGAAATCATCGCTCAGTCCCGTGAGAAACAAGGCGATTCCGCCGGCGCCGCTCAGGCCCGTCAGAAGGCCAAGGTTTCGCTGTGATGGATGCTCGTTTCCCGAAAATCGCTGATCAACTGTTGCTGATCGAGCGTGAGCTGCGCACACAAGGCTGGTGGGACGAAGTTTCGCCGTCGGCCGAAGCGTTGAGCAGTGTCGAGCCGTTTTCGGTCGATACGCTGGACTTCGAGCAGTGGCTGCAATGGATCTTCCTGCCACGGATGAAGATGATCCTTGAACAGGATCTGCCGTTGCCGAATGCCTCGGGTATTCAGGAAATGGCCGAAATGGTCTTCGCCCAGCGCAATGTGGGTGGCAAGGATCGTCAGTTGCAGGTGCTGCTCAAAGAGTTTGACCTGCTGATCACTGCCTCGCGTTGAATTGGAAACTGCCAGTCATCACTGGCAGTTTTCTGCTATCTGCTTCTGCGCTTCTACGATGCGCTCCTGACGCTGCGCATCATCCAGCCGGCGCATCTGCCCCTCCACCTCTTCCCTCAAGCGCGGATTGTTCTGCAATTGCGCAAGGTTCGTTCGTGCCTGCTCGCAAAACTGCTTGAGCTGCGCCTGTTGGTCGGCCACCTGTTTCTTCACCTTGTCGTCGATAGCCTTCTGGTCACCGAGTACGCCGCTGCCCGGCATTGCCCCGGGCTTGGGCGGGGGCGAGGAGGGCGTCTGCAAGGTCGTCGACGGCTGGTCCGGTGGCGGCTGCGCATCGAAGTGCGTGACCCCTTGGGCATCGACCCATTTGTAGATTTGAGCGGCCATGCCCCATGGGCTGAGGCCGATCAGCAGAGTGAGGAGGAGCGTTCGCATGCTGAATCCTTGGCAAAAGTGCGCAATTGACGCTAACAGAGTAGCGGTTTTCAGGTTTTTTCTTGCGTTCTCATGTGTTTACCCACAATTAACCACATAGACGGCTTGACTTGGAGAGGGCGAAACAGAAGAATCCAAAGTCCGCTGTAGAGGGACTGCCAGAAGCAGACCCACTCGGTAGATCATGAGGCGCACATCCGCGCCGACCTGTTCCACCCGCAACGCGTTACCTCGCGCTGGGTGGGAGCGGCCCGCAACACGTGGCACGATCCCAATACTTGCTGAGGCCGTGCTGACGTAGTCGGCGACCACCGTCGCTCATGCTCTGCCGAGAAGTAAACCTATTAAGACCCGCCCCTTTTTTGTGGACGGTATTCTGGCGTTTTAGAGGTGAACAACGTGGAGCTTTTATCTGGCGGTGAGATGCTCGTCCGCTTTTTGCGTGACGAAGGCGTCAAATATATCTACGGGTACCCGGGTGGTGCTCTCCTGCATGTTTACGATGCCCTGTTCAAAGAACCGGAAGTGACTCACATCCTGGTTCGTCACGAACAAGCGGCAACCCATATGGCTGACGGTTATGCCCGTGCCACCGGTAAAGCCGGCGTGGTATTGGTGACGTCCGGTCCTGGCGCCACAAACGCCATTACCGGGATCGCGACCGCCTATATGGACTCGATTCCAATGGTGATCATTTCCGGTCAGGTGCCAAGCACCATGGTCGGCACCGACGCGTTCCAGGAACCCGACATGATCGGTATCTCCCGGCCGATCGTGAAGCACAGCTTCATCATCAAGCACGCCTCGGAAATCCCGGAAGTCATGAAGAAAGCGTTCTACCTCGCGCAATCCGGTCGTCCTGGTCCGGTCGTTGTCGATATCCCGAAAGACATGACCAACCCGGCCG
>Ga0163162_10001938_pt1 | contig 19437 bp, 15 predicted proteins | sample S55metaG_FD_115310 | JGI IMG/M metagenome (GOLD analysis project Ga0163162, IMG submission 115310) | Switchgrass rhizosphere microbial communities from Kellogg Biological Station, Michigan, USA - S5-5 metaG | ecosystem: Host-associated > Plants > Roots > Rhizosphere > Soil | place: USA...
ATCTTGCTGATAACCATGTCAGGGGCAAACGCAAGCTTCAGTTTGATGTTAAGGCGAGATTATGGACCACTCCTGACTGCCGCTTTGATGGCCTGGGCGGCGGCTCATCTGCCTTTCGTCATCGCCGGCTTCGCGCTTCAGTCAAAGGGACTCAGTGCGAACACCGCTCTCTTCTTTTGGCTATTGAGTTCGATTGTTTTTGGATTGCTGATCGGATTGGCTTTGAGAATGTTGTTTGGGACTAACTATGCCAAGGCGCTCGCTTTGGTTTCGGTGGCTGCGCTTTCTTTTGCGATTCAATCAAAGCTCTTTGCCAGCGTGTCGCCCTTCCTGTTCTCACCTTTCCTGCTCTTTTACGCTTACAACATGTTTCGCGGAGACCTCGGAGATATCGGCTTCTCGCTACGTCAGCGTCAGGGTTTTCGACGGTCGATGGAAGCTGCGACTATTAATCCACGCGATGGCAGTGCCCATTATCAATTGGGACTGATCTATCAATATCGACGTCAATATGCCGAAGCTATAAAGCGCTTCGAACAGTCTGTGAAGATCGACAACAATGAAACTGATGCGCACTTTCAGCTTGGTCGTATCGCCCGTGAACAGAATCGACTACAAGACGCTATTAATCACTTTGGTGTGGTTCTGGAACAGGATGAGAAGCACGCCCAGAACGAAATATGGCGAGAGATTGGTGCTACATATCTCGCTGCTTCAATGCTCGATGAAGCAAAAGAAACTCTCGAGAAGTTTGTTGAGCGGCGACCGTACGATCCGGAAGGTCTGTACTACTACGGAAAAACACTGGAACAATTGAAGCAGCCGCACCTCGCGCAGGAGGCTTTCGATCGTTGTGTGGAAGCGGTTAAGACCATGCCTTCTTATCGCTATCGCGAACAGCGCAAGTGGGACAAACTCGCAAAAGAGCGACTCAACGCTCGCACCGTGTAGCCTGACTACACTTGCTCGGTGGGACCAGGTAAACCGTTGAAACGGTTTATCGAGGATCTAAGGGTCTGCATAACCCCAAGCTAAAGCTTGGGGAGAATGAAAGGTGTGATTCAAAGTTGTCGTGTCGAACCAGACAGGTGTTGCGGTTATTCCAGAAAGGGCACATCTCGCAACCGATCCTCAGCTGAGGCTTCCACTTGTTTTCTCTCGATCTAATGCTATAAAGTGCGAGCTGCAAGAACTCAACAATAAAGTCCCCGCCTTTTAAATATGTCGTCAGCTGACTCTGAGGTCGCAGGCGCGTCAAACAACTCGTCGGCAAACAACAAACGCGCACTGATTTTAGTCGTTGAACGGAATCCAGCCGTTGAACGTCTGGAACGCTACTTTCTCGAACAAACCGGCTTCACCGTCGAGTTTGCGAACGACGGCACGTCAGCTCTTAAACGAACCCTTGAGCTTCAACCCCGTATCCTCATCACCGAAATACTAGTTCCCGAACTCGACGGGCTTAGCCTCTGCCGTCAAATAAAATCTAACCCCTCCACCAGCCGCACCCTTGTTCTGATCTTTAGTCATCTCCACGCCGACGATCGTGCCTTCGAGGCAGGCGCCGACGCCTTTCTGATGAAGCCATTTGCTGAAGAAACCTTGATTGAAGCGGTGAAAAATTTATTGCAACTGAATGACTAGAATCAACAAATCACCCCCGTCCCAGCGGGCACCCATTCACATCCGGGGTGCCAATCTCCGGAATCCTACCGCACATCGTTAAACAAACAACTTGTTCGCTATTTGTGGCTTTCAGAAGAAACCTCTGCAAGTGGCACGCCTAATGCTGAGTCGAGGATGGGACGATGCAAATTGATCGACGGAAATGACCTCGAGCTTAGGTACCGTCCACCCGTGGAATGCCGCTAGACACCCTGATGGCGGCGATTTCCGGCCGGGTCAGACACGAAAGTGCGACGAGTGGCGATTGACGCGCTCGGCGATTTGGAGCGTTGTAGTATCGATACGCAACGCTTTGCGAACTTTATGTATGCACTGATTCAGTGGTTTGCGGTCGAAAATGCTACTTGCATGGTGACCTGCCAGGTTGGGCTATCGAAACCGGGCGAATCCTGAACCGGCAAGTCGCGAATGGCCGGTAACCTGAAACTGCTCGGGTTAGCGGACGCCGCTGAGATGCGGCAGAAAGTTATTAATGTTCGTGGCGGTGCTCACGAGACTCGTCGACACTTTTTATCGATATACGACAAAGGAGCGTCGGTGACGAACAAGTAATGATCGTGGATATGGTTCATCTTGGGCAGAAAAAGAAAGAGCCCTACAAGCGTCTCGCAGAGATTAATCGTGCCATCACTACAAGTCTGGATTTCGACAAAGTTTTAAACCTGATCGTCGAGAACGCGGCACACCTGGTGGATGCCGAAGTTTGCCTGTTATTACTGACTGATGGCGAGGAGCGCTTTCGGATTCGAGCCTCGCGTGGAATCGATACCAGTGTGATCGGTACTTTCTCTGGACGGATGGAAGAGGATGTTATCGACAGTGTGAGTCGCATTCTAGATCTGGGCCCAAGGGACAAGTTGGCATCAGTTCCAGTTATTGCAAAGAATGCCCTGAACGGACTACTCATCGTTTCCCGAGAAGAGCATTTGGAACCTGAGGAGGAGTGGCAACTTTCCGCTCTTGCCGATCAAGCGGCGATCGCTTTACGCAATGCACGCCTCTACGAGATGGAATTGGCGGAGCTCAATCGCGAGCGCAATCAAACGATGGAAGCATTGCGGGAATCGAACGCGCGCGTGACCCGCATCCTCGAAAGTATTACCGATCTCTTTTATCAACTCGATCGTAATTGGCAATTCACGGACCTCAATGGTCAAACAGAAAAACGTTTTGGGAAGAGCAGAAAAGAGTTGCTCGGTAAAGTCATCTGGGAAGTTTTTCCCAACGCCCGCCAGACCCATCTCTTCAAGATGTTTCATGAAGCCATCGATCAGATGAGCCCAAAACATTTTGAAGTGGGGTCAGTGTTAGCTCCGGGAACCTGGTTTGAAGTACACGCTTACCCAAACCGGCATGGTCTAAATGTCTACTTGCGCGACATCACAGAACGAAAAGCTGCAGACGTTACGAGTCACTTGCTGGCATCGATCGTCGAGTCGTCTGAAGACGCCATCGTCAGTAAGGATCTCAATGGCGTTATCAGTAGCTGGAACAAAGGTGCAGAACGAATCTTTGGATATTCAGCTGATGAGGTAATCGGAAAACACATTGAAATCCTGATCCCTCTGGATCGCCTGGATGAAGAGCCGGTAATCTTAAGACGCATCCGGTCGGGACGTTCAGTCCAACACTACGAGACTATCAGGCGGCGCAAAGACGGAGAGCTAATCGATATCTCGCTAACGGTTTCACCCTTGAGAGACGAATACGGCAACGTCATTGGGGCGTCCAAAATTGCGAGGGATATCACTGCACACAAGAAAGCTCTGCAGTCGATCAGGTTTCAGGCCAGCCTGCTGGATGCTGTCGAACAGGCCGTCATCGCTACCGATGTCAAGGGGACCGTTATTTACTGGAACTCGTTCGCCGAGAAGCTTTACGGCTGGCCTGCCATGGAAGTTATCGGGCGAAATATCATGGGGTTGACACCCTCCGTGAACGCCAAGGAACAGGCTAAAAAAATTCTTGAAACACTTTCGGCAGGTGAGAGCTGGTCAGGAGAACTAACTGTCAGGCGCAGAGACGGCTCAGAATTTCCAGCGATGGTGACTGACTCACCCATCACCAACGATAAGAACGAGTTCATTGGAATCGTTGGAGTGTCGGTCGACATAAGTGATGCCAAAGTCGCCGAAGCTGAACGGGCCCGGCTGTTAGATCGCGAGAAGCTAGCTCGTGAGGAAGCAGAAAAGGCAAATCGGTTAAAGGATGAATTTCTGGCTACTCTTTCGCATGAATTGCGCAATCCGCTGAATGTAGTTATCGGATATTCAGAAATACTTCGGCGTAGTGCTGATAGTCAGAATCAAAAGTTTGTACACACTGCTGCCGAAGTGATCAGGCGCAATGCGCTGGCGCAGTCTCAACTCGTTTCCGATCTGCTCGATCTCTCGCGGTTGCAGATGCGCAAGCTCACGATCAATCGTCAACCAGTAATGTTGTCGACGATCATTTCGGATGCCATCGATACGGTCAAAGTTGAGGCCGAAGCGAAAAACATCAGCCTGGATGTCGACGCGAGTGAAGAGCCGTTAGTAGTGGAAGGTGATCCTGTTCGTCTTGGACAGATTGCGTGGAACCTGCTGAATAATGCTGTTAAGTTCACGCCGGCCGGCGGGCAGATCAAAATCTCGCTTTCTGCAGATGGACCAAACGCCAAGTTGACCATTAGCGACACGGGCCAGGGCATCGCGCCAGATTTTTTGCCGCATGTCTTTGAAATTTTCCGACAGGCAGATGGCAGCAGTTCGCGGAAACAGGGCGGACTCGGAATCGGACTTGCACTCGTAAAGCAACTGGTTGAACTTCATGGCGGTCTGATCACTGCCAGCTCGAAAGGGTTGGACCAGGGGGCGCAATTTACGATCTGGCTGCCGACACGGAGCGCTCTTGAAGTTGCACAGCCATCAGAAGCCAACCACTCTCAACAAGTCTTACACCATAAGCAAATTCTGGTTGTGGATGACTCAAAAGAAACTACTGACATGTTGAGCCGGCTTTTGCAAATGGAGGGAGCTGAAGTCAGAACCGCTCGCAGTGGATTCGAAGCGATCGACGTCGCAACAGACGCAAAGTTTGATCTGATTATTTCTGATATTTCGATGCCGGGAATGGACGGATACGAGCTGCTCCACAGGCTGCGGAAAATGCCGATGTTGAAAACGGTGCCGGCACTAGCTTTAACAGGATTTGGTAGCGAGTGTGATATATCCCGAGCTCACGACGAAGGGTTTGCACAACACTTCACAAAACCGCTCGACATCGAGAAGCTGCTCGAGAGTATTAAAACGCTAACCTGTCAAAACGACATGCAGGAACACTAGTGTTCGAAGACCGCGCACTGAACCTTCAAAACATACACTCCGCCTTCAAACTCTCAGGAGTTTCGTCGATTTTCCTTGATGTTGGGATGGAATAGCTGTTGCACTCGTATAACTGGCAGTTGGCGACTCGCGTCGCTCTGTCAACACGAACGAGGAGGATAACAAAATGGGTTTACCTAACAAGGACGAAATGGAAGGAAAATTCGATCAAGTCAAAGGCAAGACAAAAGAGACTGTCGGCAGGGCTATCGACGATCGCGAACTCGAGCATGAAGGGCAAGTCGATAATGCAGGTGGAAAAGTTCAAGAAGGATTTGGCAAGGCTCGCCGCAAAGTAGGCGAGGCGATCGAAGATGTTGGCGATGCCATCAAGCGCTAACACTAAAAAATCAAATAAAAAATCAGGACCCGTATCAATCGATACGGGTCCTTTTTTTGCCCCGCTTGTATTGATCTTCCGAATCTATTCGGCTCGAACATTCTCAGCCCCTAGTTCCTGGAGCAAGTCTTCAATGCGTCCGACTTCTTCGTCCTCACGTGCTTCGACGCCAATCAGAATGCCCCCGCCACGCAATCCGGCATCGTAAACGTGAGCGCGATATTCCGGAATACCGGCTCCGATTAAGGCTCCGATCACGCCGCCCGTGGCGCCGCCGGCTCCCGCCCCGGCTAACGCAGCCGCTATCGGGCCGGCAATTACCAGGTTTATTCCTGGCAAAAAGAGTGTTGTCCCAACCGCTGCGATTGCGGCCAAAACCGCACCCACAGCTCCACCTACGGCCCCACCAATTCCCAATCCGTCGGCGGCATGGGTACGAGTCTGCAGCGCGAATTCTTTACTGCGAGTTGCGTCCGACATCAACACGCTGATGTCGTCTCGACTGAACCCGCGTTTCATAATCGCATCAACCGCAGCCTCAGCTCCAATCTTGCTCTTAAAGAGTCCTGTCACCAATTTCGGCTTAGTCATAAAATCCCTCCAACGAAAAGGTTTGTCGTAAGGAGAAATGGCAACCTTTGTGCCGGGACCGCGGAAGAGCTGGTGCAACAAAAGAGAAGGATATTTGAGGAAAAAAGTTTATTGTACACGGGTAAACGAACACACGGCCGATTCTGGCTGTTTGAGTTTGGTACGGCTTTGAAATGTTGCGCCAGGTCCGCTTGATAAACCGACAACCACTTTGAAAATTCTCCAAATCAGCTCAGCGTCAACATTCGGCGGAGGCGAACGCTATGTCGTTGATCTGACGAATGCTTTGCAGTCGCGAGGCCATGACCTCTACGTCGTTGTACGCCCTAATTCACCGCTGCCAACTTATCTGGAAATACCCAAGGACAGAATTAAGAAGGTGCCGCTACGAAATGCACTCGACGCTCCCAGCGCACGCGAACTCGATAGGTTAGTCAAAGAGAACCAGATAGACGTTGTGCATGCACATATGGCTCGCGATTATTCGCTCGCCGCGTATGCAACACGACGAAATCCTACCGCCAAATTTTTCGTCACTCGCCACGTATTATTCAAACTGAACTCACTACATCGTCGAACACTTGCACGCGCGACCCGCGTCATAGCAGTTTCACATGCCGTGGAACGGGAGCTAAAAGAACAACAACTCGTGACCGATGACCGGATCGCAGTAATCCCAAATGGAATCAATGTCGATAAATTTGCGCAGGCGGCAGCTGCATTTGATCGACAACAATTTATTGCTGAAAAGAATCTGCCGGACGCACGTATGTGGGTGGGAACTGTCGGTGAATTGCGCGCTCTGAAGAGACATGACGACTTTATTCGCGCGGCTGCAAAGGTGGCCCAATCTACACCCGATGTTCATTTCATAGTTGCCGGCATCGATCCCTCTAAAACAGGTGACGTAAGAAAGACGCTCAAACACCTGGTTGCCGAACTTGGCCTCCAAGATCGGGTTCACTTCCTTGGCTGGCTCGACAATGCGGCGCAACTGTATTGCCTGCTGGACGCTTTTGTGTCGGCGTCAGAAATTGAATCGTTTGGGTTAGTTATTGCCGAAGCGATGAGCGTGGGCACGCCTGTAGTTGCAACGATGACTGAAGGAGCGATGGAAGTATTAGAGGATCAAAAGACAGGACTACTCGTCCCAATTGGTGATCCAGCGGAAATGGCGAACGCGATTAATCTGCTTCTAGATAGTGAAGAGAAAAGGCGGCTCATTGGCGAGACGGCGCGTGAAATCGTGAGCAAAAAGTTTAGCCTGCGCCGAATGGTCGATGATATCGAACAGCTTTATAGGTTGTAGGGGCGCCACTCCGTGGGCGCCCCATTCGACTTATCCACTCAATCGCCAAGAAGATAACGTCACACCTCATTCGATTGGTAGGCTGCAAAATCGCGGCGTGGGCGCCCACGGAGTGGCGCCCCTACAACGAGGTTAACTGATCGATTTTGGCGGCGAGTATAAAATCACTCTCCGTTAGACCATCAATCTTGTGCGTCCAAATAGTTATTTCGGCTTTTCCCCATCCAAAGCAAATGTCAGGATGGTGGCCTTGCTCTTCAGCTAGCTCTGAAACCCCATTCACAAAAGTCTGAGCTTCACGAAAGTCAGAGAACTTGTAAGCCTTCCTCAAATGATGCTCGTTCACCACTTCCCAGTCACTTAATTGAGACACCAACTTATCGATGGCCGCAGATTCCAGCGGCGGTACACCACCACGACACGGTACGCATTGTCGACTAGCCAATTCGCTCATAAATGTTTACTCCACCAATGTTGTTAGGAAGCAACGCCTTCAAGGGCCTTCTTCAGAATTGCGATCTGACCAGCGTGATATAGATCGTGCTGAACGCCGCCGTGAAGCGTCACATAAGTACTTGAGTAAGGCGTGGTTGGATCTTCAATGATCGGCTTATCCAACCTTGCTTCGTCAAGATTGGCGATTGCCGCAACTAATTGACGGTGAGTCTCGATCAACTGTTGTTTAGTCCGTTCCCAGGCTGACTCGCTATGATCAGAAACTGTGGCCCAATCTTCCTCGTTCGACAGTCGAGCTCGATCTCCAGACAAGCGTCGACTGCACGCACGCTCCCACGCTTCGATATGTAGGACCAGTTCCCAGATCGAGTGGGCGCCCGCAACCGGATGTGCGGCGGCCTGCTGGGCTGTGACGCCCTCAAGCAACGAGAGTACGGATGGACCATGCCAGGCCTCGCCCTCGAACGCCCGGCGGAACTGATCGCCAATTCTTTCCCGTTCAGTCAATTGTTTAGATTCTTTTGCTTTTGCCATCTTTAATTCCTCCAACTTTTGCAGTAACACTTCCCTTTCCTCGTAAATTCGACTAAGCGAACCGGTGATAGCAGTGTTCCCCAGTTGCGCCGGATCAAAACCACGCGCGCGAAACTCGCGATCAAACTGGGCAGATTTTTCGCGGAGCTGACGTTCCAGCTCATTAATCTTATTAGACCTGTCCGCTTCCATTTGTAGAGATTCTAACCGTTTACTATCTCAATGTGCAGTTTAGGCGAATCCAACCAGTCCTTAACAGTTCGCAAATGATAGTTACCAAATATTTGGGTCCAACCCATACTTGCGAACTGTAAGTACTAACAGTAGTCTTACTCGCATAAGCCTTTACATTTTTCACCAGCACTTCAGAGATCAGAACTCGCCAGCCGTGCAGTACTGATGGTGAGTTTGTTTCAAGAGGAGGTTACGTGGCCGTTATTCGTCCTTTCCGCGCTTTGCGCCCGCCTGTCGAGCGAGCCAAAGCTGTTGCCAGTGTTCCGTATGACGTCGTCAATACTGAGGAAGCCAGGGCCCTCGCGGACGGTAACGAGCTCAGTTTCCTTCACGTTTCACGACCCGAAATCGATTTGCCAAACGGCACAGATCTTTATTCGGACCAGGTGTATCTCAAGGCAGTAGAAAACTTCAAGAAGCTGATAGAGACGTGTCCGTTGCAACAGGAATCCGAGCCAAGCCTTTATCTTTATCGATTGGTAATGGGTGAACACGAACAGGTCGGTATTGTGGGTTGTTGTTCAATCGATGAGTACGACAACAATATAATTCGGAAGCACGAGCGAACCAGGCGCGACAAGGAAGATGATCGTACGCGACACATGGTTATGCTCCATGCTCAAACTGGACCAGTTTTTCTCACCTACCGGCGTCGACCTGACATCGATTCTGCGGTGGCAGCCATCCTTGCCACAGCGCCTCTCTATAATTTCACCGCGGACGATGGGGTACGACACACAATCTGGCGCATCACCGACACTGCTACGCTGGTGAGCAGCTTTGCAGCAGTTCCGCTGCTTTACATCGCTGATGGTCATCACCGGGCCGCCAGCGCCAGCCGAGCACGCACCGAGTTGCAGCAACAAAACAACAGTCATACCGGTAACGAAGATTACAACTACTTTTTGACGGTGCTCTTTCCGGATTCTCAGTTACAGATTCTTGCATACAATCGGGTCGTCCGGGATCTAAACGGATTTACGAAAGATGACTTTCTCGCAGAGGTACGCAAGCAATTCAACGTAGCGGAACATACAACGCCGGCTCCCGCGAATCGCAACCAGTGGTCCATGTATCTGGAAGGAAAGTGGTATGGACTAACTCTTCGACCTGATACAACATTGCCTGCCGGTACAGTGGCCCAATTGGATGTCAGCGTGGTGCAAGATCGGTTGCTCGATCCAATTCTGGGAGTCAAAGACATTCGCACTGACAAACGCATCGACTTTGTTGGCGGTCTGCGAGGAACAAAGGAGCTGGAGAGACTCGTTAACGAGGGGAAAGCCAAAGTCGCATTCTCCCTTTATCCAACCACGGTAGATGAGTTGCTGATGGTTTCTGATGCCGGTGAAATAATGCCTCCGAAATCGACGTGGTTTGAACCAAAGTTGCGCGACGGTTTGTTGATACATCTAATTTGAGAAGTCCTATGCGCATTCTTATTGCCGACAAATTTGAACAGTCCGGGCGTGACGGCTTGCAGGAACTTGGTTGCGAGGTAACCTATGAGCCGGATCTCAAGGACGACCTGCTGGTCCAGGCCATCAGCAGTAATAAGCCTGACGTACTGGTAGTCCGGGGCACACGAGTGACAGAAGCAATGCTCGAAGCTGGACCAATTAAGCTGGTCGTCAGAGCGGGCGCAGGATATAACACTATCGATGTGGCAGCAGCGTCGCGCCGTGGCATTTACGTGTCTAACTGCCCGGGGAAAAACGCGATTGCTGTGGCCGAGCTGGCTTTCGCATTGATACTGGCGGTGGACCGCCGGATTGCCGACAACGTTATCGCTCTGAGACGGGGCGAGTGGAACAAGAAAGGCTTCTCCAAAGCACGCGGTCTTTACGGGCGAACTCTGGGCTTGATTGGATTGGGACAGATTGGTATGGAAATGATCCCACGCGCTCGCGCCCTGGGAATGCCGGTCGTGGCGTGGAGTCGGAGCTTGAACGCGGACCGTGCGTCGGCACTGGGAATTGAATTTAAGGAATCACCTGTCGAAGTCGCGAAAGTCTCAGACATACTTAGCGTGCATGTCGCGCTAAATTCCGAGACGCGTAACCTGATCAACAAAGAGATCTTCGACGCGCTGAAGCCAGGTAGCTACTTCATCAACACGGCTCGCGGAGAAGTCGTCGATCAACAGGCACTGATTGAAGCCATGAGAAGTCGCGAGATTCATGCCGGGGTTGATGTGTACGCCATGGAACCCACTTCGGGCACCGGTGAATTCTCAGATCCGATTGCTCAGGAAGAGAATCTTTACGGCACACATCACATCGGCGCCTCGACAGACCAGGCTCAGGAAGCGATCGCCGCTGAAACAGTACGGATTGTGCGTGAGTTCAAGGAAACTGGTCAGGTCCCAAATGTCGTAAACCTGGCGCGCCAAACTCCGGCAACACACCGGCTCGTGGTCCGTCACGCTGATCGTCCAGGCGTACTCGCCGGCGTGCTCGAAGCCCTTAAAGCGGAGCACATAAATGTTCAGGAGATGGAGAACATTGTCTTTGACGGAGCGGCGGCTGCGGTGGCCCGCATTAACCTCGACAAAGCGCCTTCTGAAGCAGTTCTCAAACAGATGAAAGCCGGTAGCGCGGACATCCTGGAGTTAAATCTCATTCAATTGACTCGCAAATGAATACGACTCTGATCACAGGAGCATCATCCGGAATCGGCGCCGCGTTTGCGAGAAAATTGGCAACGCGCGGTCGCAATGTGCTGCTGGTTGCTCGCTCAGAAGACAAACTGATCACACTTTGTAATGAACTTGGCCGGATGAGCGACATCAGAGCTCAATATCTCGTTCTCGATCTGGCAACCCTGGAAGCGCCGGCTCAGCTTTTCGAAGAGACGCAAAAGCGCGGCATGGAGATCGACACCCTCATCAACAATGCAGGCTTCGGTTCGATGGGTTACTTCGACCAGCTCGATCTCTCTCGAGAACTGCAGATACTCGATCTGAATATTCGGACTGTCGTTGAACTAACACACCGGTTCCTGCTTCCGATGCGCAAAAAGAAACAAGGCACTATCGTGAACGTTGCGTCCACGGCTGGCTTTCAACCAGTACCGTTCATGGCGACTTACGCGGCAAGCAAGGCGTTTGTGCTTACATTTTCGGAAGCACTCTGGGAGGAAAATCGTAAACATGGCGTCCACGTTATGGCCCTCTGTCCCGGCGTAACGGAAACCAATTTTTTTGAAGCATCAAAGATGGACCGACCGCCGATGCGCACCGCCCAGACTCCTGAAGAAGTCGTTGATGCGGCGCTTCGTGGAATGGCTCGAAAGAAGAGTTTTGTAATTTCTGGTTGGGCCAACGTGTTTATGGTCGAGAGCGAGCGTATTGTGCCACGTTCGCTCGTCACCCGCGTCGCCGGTAAGGCTCTGCGTCCAAGATCTGAAGACTAATAGCTCGTGCGAAATAACTTGCTGGAGACGTAATGATGACTGAAAGAATTTTTAACTTTAGCGCCGGTCCCGGGGTGTTACCTGTCCCGGTGCTGGAACAAGCGCAACGTGAAATGTTGAGTCTTCCGGGTGTTGGGATGTCCGTAATGGAAATCAGTCACCGGTCAAAAACGTTTGATGAGATTATCAACGCCGCCGAGACAGGACTGCGCGAATTACTCGGGATTCCAGACAATTATCACGTGCTTTTTCTTCAGGGCGGCGCCAGTCTTCAGTTCTCGATGGTGCCAATGAATCTGCTGCCAGCTGACGGCGTAGCAGACTACATCCTCACTGGGAGTTGGGGGAAAAAGGCAGTTAAAGAAGCAAAAAAAGTAGGAGCCGTGAATGTCGCTGCGACGATGGCTGATGGAGGTTTTAATCGAATACCAGAACAAGACGAACTGAACCTCAGTCCCAATGCTTCATATGTTCACATTACTACGAATGAAACCATCGAAGGGGTTGAATGGAAAACTGAGCCAACCGTCGGCGACATCCCGCTGATAGCGGACGCGTCCTCGGATATCCTGTCGCACCCAATTCCGTTTGATAAGTACGCCCTGATATACGCCGGCGCCCAGAAGAATATGGGACCAAGCGGTGTCACGCTGGTAATTCTACGTGACGATCTTTTGCAGCGAGTTCCGGAAGGTCTACATTCCATGCTCGACTACAAGGTCCATGTCGAGAACAAGTCACTCTACAACACGCCAAACACCTGGGGTATCTACATCATTCGTTTGGTGTGTGACTGGCTTAGAGAAAAAGGCGGGCTGGCAGCAATGGAGCGTGAGAATGAGCAGAAGGCTAAACTGCTTTACGACGCGATCGATTCGAGCGACTTCTATCGCGGTCACGCGGAGGCGGATTGTCGTTCGATAATGAATGTCACGTACCGGCTACCGTCAGAAGAGCTTGAAAAGAAGTTTACTGCGGAAGCAACGGCCAAAGGTCTCGATGGATTAAAGGGTCATCGATCGGTGGGCGGAATACGTGCCTCGATCTATAACGCGTTTCCGCTCGCGGGCGTCGAAGCGCTCGTATCGTTCATGAAAGATTTTGAACGAGCAAATGGATAAAAGGCCTTTGGGCATTGCGCTTTGAGCTTTGGCCTTTGGCCTTTGAGCTTTGACCTTTGAATTTACACACAGCCGCCCAGGTTCAGGCCGAAGGCCAAAGGTCGAAGGCCAAAGGTCGAAGGTCGAAGGCCAAAAACGCAAGACGTATCTCCTTATGGGAAACGATCCCACCGCAGACTTCCAAACACGTACCTGGAAAGTTGATGCCGACGCCGTCAATAAAAGACTGGACGCATTTCTCGCCTCACAAATAGAGGGTTGGAGTCGAGCACGACTACAACGTCTCATTGAAAACGAAGATGTTCTGGTAAATGGCAAAGCCGCTAAAGCGTCATACAAACTAAAATTAGATGACGAACTCGACGTCGAGCTAGTTTCCGAGCCGGCTGAAAACTTCATTCCGGAAAACATTCCACTCGAAATAATTTTTGAAGACGATACCCTGATTGTTATCAATAAACCGCCCCGTCTGGTGGTCCATCCGGCAGGTGGAATACACTCCGGCACACTCGCGAATGCGCTTGCTTACCACTTCAAAAACTTGCCCACAACTGCACAACCGCGGCGACCCGGAATCGTCCATCGCTTAGATCGGGATACTTCGGGACTCATGGTGGTGGCGAAGACAAACGAAGCTCTCGAGCATCTCTCAGATCAGTTTCGCGACCGTTCGGTCTTTAAGTCTTACACCGGTTTGGTGCACGGAATTATCACCGAGAGTGGGGGTCGAATTGACCAGCCAATCGCTCGCGACCCGTCGAATCGAACCAGGATGGCCGTAGTGCGAAGCGGGAGATCCGCGCTTTCAATCTTTCGGGTGAAGCAAAGATATCAACGATTTACACTGCTGGATGTTGAAATAAAAACCGGTCGCACTCACCAGATTCGTGTCCATCTCGCCTGGCTTAAGCATCCAGTAGTTGCCGATGAAACGTATGGCGGCGGTCGTGACAACATGATTCAGGACCCAACAGTCAGAGCGAGAGTAAAAAACCTTGGGCGTCATTTTCTGCACGCAGAAAAGCTAAGCTTTACGCACCCGCAGACGGGAGCTCGTCTCGAGTTCACGTCGCAATTACCGCTTGAACTCAAAAACTTTCTAGAGTTCCTCGAAAACAGGGACAGTCAATAACTCAAGGTATCGGTTCAAATCGTGCCGCCAGTTTCTTGAAGCGATCATCTGAACGCAGACTATCAAACATTGGCTCAATCCGGATCAAAACAAGGCCCGGGTGTCTGACTTCAAAAGCTGCGTTCAAGTATTCAATAGCGCGATCGTTATCTTTTAGTCCCGCATAAACAGTTGCCAAATAGATCGACGAAACATATCGCCTACGAGATAGCGCTCTGAGCTGGTCCAGGATTGAGTTTGCTTCGGCGCGTTTGCCGGCCATTGCATAGGCAAAACCGAGCGACGCCGAAGCCTCAGTTTCATTTGCAATTACCTGATCGGGGATGGGACCGGAAGCCGGCGCCTTGATTAACTCTCTTAATCCGGAAATCGCCTGGTCGTACATCCCCTTCTGAACGTAAGCCAACGCGAGATAGTGCCGTGCAACCCAAAAATCCGGGTCACTTTGTAAAGTCAGTTTGTACTTAGCGATCGCATCGTCGTAGTTATGTTCGTAGTAAGAGTACAGACCAGCATTCGAACTGATTATTGGTGAAAGTGGATCAAGATTGTAAGCTTGTTCAATCTCTTCCTTCGCGCGATTGAACTTGCCCATCTGCATTAAATACGAAGCGTACCATTGATGAGCAGTGGGATATTTTGCATTCAGTTTTAGCGCTTGTTGAAAATCGTTCTCGGCGCCTACCCAATCCCAATCGTAAGAGAGTCGTACAAACGCGCGCGAAGTATAAGCTTCAGCGAGCGAGGGATCAGCATCGATCGCTTTTTGCGCAGCTGCCTTCGCTTTGGGCATCTCATCGACCGGTTTGGCAGCGCCAATGTCGCACAGCAATGCGTAAGAGTCAGCCAGACCTGAAAAAGCCAGAGCATAGGTGGGATCACGTTCCTCAGCCTTCTTGAAGAACTCAATTCCACTACGAAAGCCTTCTTCGTTACGCTTGTTCCAGAAATAACGGCCCTTCAAATAGAGTTGATACGCTTCCGCATCGTTCGTATAGCGTTTTGCCAGTTTTTCTTCATCTTCACCTGTTAGTCGCAAACGCAAACTCTGCGAAATCTTCCGCGATACTTCGTCCTGGATCGCCAGAATATTGGCAAGACTGCTGCTGTATTGTTCGCCCCAGATTTGTGAGCCATCCGAAACCTTGATCAACTCAGTCTTGATCACGACCTGGTCCGCCAGTTTTACAACACGACCGGTAAGCACCGCCCCAACCTGCAGGTTTGTTCCGGCCTCCTGCGGATCAGTGCCTCGGTTTTTGAATCTGAATGAGGCATTCCGAGACATGACTTTCAAATTCGGCAGTTGAGACAGACTGTTGATAATACTCTCGGTAATTCCGTCGGAGAGATATTCGGTGTCGGGATCTTTGCTGTCGTTTACAAAAGGCAGTATGGCCACAGAATTAATCGGTTGCCGAGACCAGGCCCAGTAAAGCGCTAATGCAACCACGGCGAGCACAAGTGCACCCGCAATCAGATACGCAGTTTTGCTATTGCTTCTGGGCTCAACAACGGCTGGCTGTACACTTGGCTGATCGCTGACGGTATTTACCTGTTCTCGTGTCAAGGTTGGGGCAGCGGATTCAGCATGAGTCTCAACGGTTCGATAGTCTCCTACTTCAGATAACTCATCTACTCGACTGGTCCTTGACGAATGGAGTTCATCTCGGAGCTGTTCGAGATCAAGCTTTAAATCCGTGATGGTCTGGTAGCGTTTGTTTCTATCCTTCGCCAGAGCCTTAGCGACAATTCGCTCGAGCTGCCGCGGCGTCTGCGGATCGTAATGCAGTAACGAAGTCGGCTCATGGTCCAGGATGGAAACCATGGTATGACTGTCTGTCCTTCCCTTAAACGGTTGATTGCCCGCAACCATTTCATATAGGACCACGCCCAAGCTGAAAATATCCGTTCGCTCGTCGATCTCCTCACCTTCTGCTTGCTCCGGCGACATGTAGCCAGTCGTTCCGATGATCGATCCGGGATTCGTTTGTGTAATAGGAATGGTGACGGCTTCGGGATCAGATGGCGCTTCAGGCTCCATCAGTTTAGCTAGACCAAAATCCAGCACTTTGACGAAACGATCGTGGGCAAACCGATCTTCTCGTAACATCACATTCTCGGGTTTGATGTCGCGATGTACAATTCCTTCGGCGTGAGCCGCCTCGAGTGCCATGCTTATCTGAATGGCAATTCCAAGAGTTTCATCCAGCGCTGGGCGCTCACGCCAGAGACGCTGTCGCAGAGTCTCCCCTTCGATGTATTCAGTGGCGATGTAATATCCGTCAGCAGATTCGCCAATCTCGAAAACTGTAAGTATGTTTGGATGATTGAGCGCAAGAATCGCACGGGCTTCCTGGCGAAATCGACGGAGGCGATTTTCCGCAGCCGAATGTTCTGCCGGTAGAACTTTGAGCGCAACACGACGGCCGTGCTGCTTGGTATCTTCGGCAAGAAACACTTCGCCCATGCCACCTTTGCCGAGTCTCGACAGAACTCGATAATGTGCGATGAACTCCGGGAACGAATCCGAAGCCCCTACGCTGGTACTATGAGATGTGTCGGGCATGTGGGCGCAACACTAATTGTTACGAACTGAACTTCTGGGCCGGTATCCGGCGCATTGTAGCATTCAGCCTTAAAATTGAACTATAAACCCGGGTCAACAGGGCATTTAGACTGGTATCGTGACGTGTGCCCACCTCTAAAGGGGGCAACAACTTCAGATCCCAACGCATCGAATGCGAGGTGCTCAAGCAGACTCCAGGCATCACCTGAACTATAATCCGACTCGTATGACAACAGGATTAGCACGGTTTTCATTCAAATTCTTGTCAGTACTCTGCATCATGAGTGCTGTTACTCTGACTGCGCTCGGGCAGAAGCCAAAGCCGTCGCCCAGTCCCACACCCGTTACCGAAGAACAGCAAGGCTCAGTCGTTATTCCGATTCGTCGTGTTCGTTTGCCAATCACCGTGACCGATAAAAAGGGGCAATTCGTCCCTGGTCTAACAAAAGAAGACTTCGTCGTGTTCGAGGACAAGGTGCCGCAACAGATCGAAACCTTCTCCGACGATCTCTCAATGACCCTGCCACTCTATATCGCAGTGCTCATGGACACGTCGCCTTCAACAGCCGGCAAGTTGAAATTCCAACAAGAGTCAGCGATGAACTTCATCCAAACGGTAGTGAAGCCTCGCAAGGATCGAGTGCTATTCGCTACTTTTGACGACCAGATCAACTTGCTGCAGGATTTTACTGACAAACTCGACTTACTCGATAAGGCAGTCTACAGCGTCAAAAAGATGGGCACACAAACCGCGCTGTATGATGCCATCTGGCAATTCTGTGATGAAAAGATGCGCTCGGTTCCCGGTCGTCGAGTGCTACTCGTGGTGAGTGATGGCGAAGATACTTACAGTCGCGCGAATATTCGCGATGCGATTGACATCGCACAGCGAACTGAGACGACCATCTTTGCAATCTCTACCAAAGCAGGATTTTTAGCGACTGTTCCCGGTGTCGAAGCCGGTCAGGTTGCGGATAAGAAAGATCGCGATTTGCAGAGTCTCGCCGAAGAAACTGGAGGAACTGCATTTTTTACTGGCGACATGCTTTCACTCGAGCGTTCCTTCACCCGGATCTCGAAAGAGCTTCGCGCTCAATATCTCGTTACGTACAACCCGACCAATAAGAGCTACGACGGAACGTTTCGAAAGATTGACGTTAGGTTGTCTCAAGGTAAGGGCGATCTCAAAGTCAGAACCAAGCGCGGGTACAAAGCGATCGCGGACAGTGTTAGACCATAGGAGAGCATAACGAAGTATGGCATTTAAGTTTTCAAGATATCAGGCGTTGATCACTCTCCTATTACTGGTCGTGGGTATCTCGACGATTGACTGGAGTCACTCGTCTGCTCAAACGCAGTCTAAACCCGGAGATGCTTATCCGTCCCCATCTCCGACACCGCGCCGCGAAGAGTTGCCGCAGGATTCTGATGAAGTCGTCAAAGTTGAAACTAACCTTACCAATATCTTCTTCACCGCGGCCGATAAGAACAAACGTTTCCTTAGCAATTTGAAAGCTGAAGATATCCGCGTGCTCGAAGACGGACAGGAACAACAGGTCTTTACTTTTCAGACTAATATTGATCTGCCGCTGTCACTCGCAATCCTGATCGACACCAGCTTTTCTGAAGAACGAACCTTACCGGACGAGAAAATTGCTGCGCGAGCATTCCTCGAAGACGTGTTACGTCCTTCGAGAGATGAAGCTGCTATCGTTTCATTCACTGGAGAAACAACGCTCGAACAAGGTTTCACAGGTAACCTCGAGAGACTAAGACGTGCAATCGATCACGTCGAATTTGTTCCGCCATCCGGTTATATCGGCGGCGGTGTGGTCGTCAACGGAACGCCACCAATTTCCGGTACCAATCAGAGTATTGCCGGCTCAACTGCGATTTGGGATGCTGTTTGGGCAACCTCTGAGGAGTTGATTGGTGCTTCGGCTGAGCACACCCGACGAGCCATCATCCTCTTAACTGATGGTGACGATACGAGTAGTCGGATGAAAATGCATGAGGCTGTTGAGCGAGCACAAAAAGCCGACGCTCTAATTTATGCGATCGGAATTGGCGATCGTTATAGCTACAACGTGGACGAGGGATCTTTGCGAAAAATAGCAGAGCAAACAGGTGGTCGGGCGTACTTTCCGCGTCACGAGCGCGATTTGCGCGATGCGTTTGTACAAATTCAAAAGGACCTACGCGAACAATACCTGGTCGCCTACTCTCCATCGAATAAACAACGAGACGGGTCATATCGCCGCATTGAAATTCAGCTGGTGAATCCCGACTTGAAACAACAGAACATCAAGCTCAACTATCGGTCCGGATATTTTGCAAAGACCGTTGGCGGCGAAGCTCCTCCTCGCAAAAAACTACAAGACTAGTAAGTATTTTCTGCCTCCCTCGGGTCAACCAGTTTCTCGTCTTGATTCCTGGCTTCTTATTTTTGGCCTCCTAAAGCATCTCTGTGCTTCCTCAGTGTTCTTTGTGACTCTGTGGTGTTGAATAACCACACCGGGGACACGGAGCTTGGCCCAGAGAGAAAAAAACAGAACCTTGCGGCGAAAGTATAGAGCGACCCCATACTCGCTTTCTGAGGTTCCCGCGACAGCCTAAATCAAGGCAAATTTGCCCCTAAACTATAGAAAACAAAGGGTGACAAACTTGTGCCAAACCTGTTATACTGCCG
>Ga0163162_10001939_pt1 | contig 19436 bp, 15 predicted proteins | sample S55metaG_FD_115310 | JGI IMG/M metagenome (GOLD analysis project Ga0163162, IMG submission 115310) | Switchgrass rhizosphere microbial communities from Kellogg Biological Station, Michigan, USA - S5-5 metaG | ecosystem: Host-associated > Plants > Roots > Rhizosphere > Soil | place: USA...
AAAGGCGTTCTAACCCTGAAAGGGTTCGGCAACCGCCTAACCCTTTCAGGGTTGGTCCGATATGAAAATTACTTTTCCCAGGGTTCGAGCTTGCGAGAACCCTGGGGACTACCATAAAAAGGCGTTCTAACCCTGAAAGGGTTCGGCAACCGCCTAACCCTTTCAGGGTTGGTCCGATATGAAAATTACTTTTCCCAGGGTTCGAGCTTGCGAGAACCCTGGGCTGAAATTAGCGAACGCCTTCGGCGGAATGTGATCAAATTTCAAACTGATGCACTCCATATTTGGGTAGCTCTGCGTAGCCTCTGCGCCTCTGGGGTTTATATGCTTTTTTTTCTCTTACCGCAGAGGACCAGAGACTATGCAGAGAAGCGGGTATGTTGGTTGGCGTACTTAGTAGAACCTAGAAACTCCCGACGCTTAGCCGTCTGAGTGATCGTTTGGTTGAGCAGTTTCGAGAAAAGGTGGGGCCATAAACAGAAAACGACGAGATGCGAATCCTCACACCTCGTCGCTTTCACACGATCACTCAGAGTTTACTGAAATCTTCAGCGCCGTCCATGTGTTACCTTCACCTTTCTTGACTTCGATGGTAACAACGTCGTTCGCTTTCACATCGGCAAGAGCCGCATCCTTTCCAGCCTTAGTCACTTTCGTTTCACTGGTAACCGCAACCGTGTGCTCAGCCTTCTGGCTGTCGATGATGGTCAACGTTGAATCAGTAACCGCAGATACTGTTCCGTTGACCGTAGCTGTCTTCTCCTTTTTGGTCTGATCCTTGGCTGGCGTAGTCTGTTCCTGCTTCGCCATGACAAAGCCGGCTGATAGAAGCAGACCCAGACAGAGCATCGCCGCACCGAGTGCCCTTGATACATTACTCATCTTTTCTCTCTTCCCTTCCTTGATTGTTTTTCAGTTGATACGTAGCAGACCCATTAGAAAGCTCTGGCTACGCCCGTTGGTTACCACGAACATGTGATGACATTGTGAAACGGTTGTTCACCAATTCATCCAGTGCGCCACGAGCAGTTATCTTTCGATTTGATGTTGATTTAGTGGCATTGTCTCACCCTTTTAAAACTTCTATCATGCGGCACAATGGTACCCATTAGAGCGGCCGAACATATAGAGGTCGATCAGTTGGCGAAAGTTTGGTTCGACGCCTGGCGGAAACCTCAGAGGGAACATTCCTTTTGGAGGCCTGGCGCTACGAAAAAATACTGAGGGTTCCCCGTTTCAGGTGAAATACTTTGCGCGTATCAACCATTATGGTTAGGCGACTGGCAAAGTAAACCGCTGTCCTCGTAAATGAGGCTTCGCACAGCGGTAAAACTCTATTTCTAAAACAACGCCTCAAACTTTAACCCCAAGGACGGTCCAATGAAAACCTATACCCTCATTCTGGCAACGCTTCTCTTAGTCTCCACTTCCGCTTTGGCCACGGCTCAAACTGCGCCGTGTAAGTCCAATTACGAGTCTGTAATCTCCGCAATCGACAACGCAGCGATTGGAGTTGGCAATCAGACTAAACTCCGCTCTCACGTTAACAATGCGTGGCGCAAGTCCATTTCCGGTAAAAAACAAGGCTTGGATAATGCGCTGAAAGATCTTGACCAGGCCCTCAAGCTGCTTGCTTCAAACGCAACTTCACATGTTCCGCCGCAGACTCGCGCCTCTTTAACTGCGGCAATCCAATCGATGAGAGCGTGTCTCGCGGGGTCGAACCCAAGCGAAACTGCAACTCTTCAGGTCCGTACGTTCCTGCCATCTGACGTCTCCCCCGATGGGATCGGCGGCCCTGCACCGGCAGGAGTGATTATCTTTATCGACAATGTCGAGTTTGGCATTACCAACGCTTCAGGTGAAATCACGCTGCAGGTTCCGGCCCGAACTCTCCAGGTCGAGGCGCGACTTTACCCCTCCAACTCAGGTGAAACCGAAATAACCCTGGCGCCAAACGAAACCAAACAAGTAGACATCATTCTTCAAGATGGAAAAGAACTATCCGAGAACGCCACATTAAAAGTCGATCAACTTGTGGATGGCATTCTCGATAGGAATTTCACAGCGCTCACTTTGCGCTTCATCAAAGACGATGGCTCGACGGTAGTTTTGAAACAACTGGATTTGGTAGCGGTGGTTAGCGTAGCCGGTGGACCTTCCCAGTTTGCAACGGGTATGTTCACGCTGCAACCAGACGGCACGTTGACGCTGAACAATGTGGCCGGTTTCCGCACTCTACTGCTCTCGCAACCGGGGAAGATCCTTTTGAACGCACATGGAGAGGACGCAAACGGGCGGGTATACGATCAAACGGCTGAATTCTTCATCAGCGCCTTTAAGGTTGTGGGCCACCTCTCGGCGCCACCTTCAAATCCAGCCCTCAATACATCAGGAATTACCGTCACCGGAACGATTCTGAACACTGCTCTCGTCTTCAACGTCGTTTCGGACGCCAGCGGGAATTTCGAATTTCCGCTTCTCCCATCTGGCAATCTCGAAATTTTCAGCGAGACGCTCCAGAACGGGTCGTTCTATTACGGCCAGGGTGTGCTGGTTCTTAACGGTAACAAATCAGTAAACCTAAATATGCTGGCAACCGTTGACCTGGTAAACGGCGTACCTCCTTTCACGGTTACACCGATTGCCGGGCCGATAACGGCGGACAATGGTCTAACCGCTGCTGATTTTCCAGAGAGAAAAGCCATCGCCTCTCTGGCGAATATAGCCCTTGCCGCAAATGAACCGGCCACCGTCTCAGTGAACGTTACCGCTGCGACTCAAAATGTACCTGTTACGCAGACGACAACACTTAACGTCCCTCAAGGCACACAAACAGTCGACCTAACCTACTTTGTTCAGACCGATGAGTATCCGACCTTCGTACTGGCCCAAAGCATTTTCAACGATACCTGGGGCGTAACGGTGCGAGGGGGAGCGTCAGGCCAACAACTGTTCAATATCGCGCGCCAAATCAATTCACAATTAACAGTGGATCCGGTTTGGCAAAGTAATGGCGCCACCGGTTCGATTAAGCGGTCGATCAACGTTGCCAGTCTGGCCGCAAACGGACCAACTTCGCTGGTGCTGTTTGCCAGCGCAATGAACGTGGGCGACAGCATTTTGCCCACGCGCGTAACTGCTTCGCTGGGCGCAGATGCCAGCGTTAAGATAAACAGTGCCACACCAGACTCATCTGTGCCCTTGAATTTCCACAGCATTCCTCGTTCGGGCCAACTAAACCATTTCGACCGTTTCTTCACACTTAATATCTCCAAACCTGAGGGGTCAACCGTGAAGAAAGTCGTGGTTACGCTTCTTGGTCCAGGATCGCTGATGACCGTAGTCGACGAAGCACCAGGCAGTGGCTCGGTCCAGGTGATCAACGACACCACGGTTCGCGTTCGCGTATCAATGAAAGCGACAGCCTCAACGGTAGCCAGTCAGCCTCCACCTGCTCATCAGTTGAAATATCGCTTCAAGCTGGTGGTGGACGTAAACGGCACGGAAGCCTCGGATGAAAAGGAGTCGGGGGAACGGCGAGGCCTGTGGATAATGCCTGACGGATTCGCGCGTTATTCGACGAGGGACACAGGAGGCGATGAATGGTGTTCGCGCGGAACTTATAACTGGCTTAGCAGTAACGCAACTCTCATTACGAAAATTAACGACATCTCTGGTGAACACGGCCGCAACATTGATCACCAGACTCACAAGTATGGAACGGATATTGACATTTACCACTTCTTCACCTTCCCCGGAGCGATAAGTGGCGGAGACAATTACAACAAGCTGGTCGCAGATGTACAACTGGCAATTAAGACCGGCAACGCCGACCCGGCTGTAGTTGCGCAGGCGCAAGCAGCGAAGGCGCGAGTTATCTCGTGGGTGAACGCTACCCACACCGGGCTCGACAATCTGGCGGCGAGCAGCACAGTGATTGAGCTCCGATATGCACTGGGCGCTGCGGCCACCGGTCTGAGTGCCGGCTGGGCTCGTGACCTTCTAAAAACTGGGAAGACAACGGTGAGTGGCCAGGAGTTGGATCTTGGTACTGGAACATGGTCCAACAGCAAGTACATTCCGGTAAACGATCATAACGATCACATTCACGTAACTCTGAGCCGCCCGGCTATGGGGGAAGGCAACTAGAGGACAATGGTTAAGAGGCGGGGCTTCGCCCCGCCTCTTGACTACCACCCCTTTCGCTAAACACTGGCGATCATCGCATCTCTGTTGGAGGCCTGGCGCACGAAAAAACACTGAACTGATAACAAGCTCGACAGGGTATCATCTCCTGCATGGCTGACACGCTTCAGTTCCTCGTCAAACACGGTTACGTCGTGCTTTTCGCGTCCGTGCTGGCACAGCAACTCGGACTACCACTTCCCTCCACACCTTTCATCATCGCAGCGGGCGCGCTCGCACATTCGGGACAATTGAGTTTCACTGCGGCTCTCTTCGTCGCCTGTATCGCCGCGATGCTGGCGGATCTCGTCTGGTTCGAGATTGGCCGCCGGCGCGGTGTTCGGGTACTTCAGTTCTTCTGTCGCATTTCACTCGAGCCTGACTACTGTGTACGACGTACCGAGATGTCGTTCGCGCGTTACGGCGCGAAGACTCTGGTCGTTGGCAAAATCGTGCCCGGCGTAAGCGCACTCGCCACGCCGATGGCGGGAATTTACGGCCTGTCGCGTTTACGCTTCGTCTTCTTTGACGGACTGGGAATCCTGCTCTGGATCGGCGCGTTCGAATTGCTCGGCTACCTGTTCAGCGATCAATTAGAGGATGTTATCGCGTACGCGTCCCGTTTCGGTGGGTTGCTATTCGTACTTGTCGCCGTGGGCCTCGCGGGTTACGTCGCGTGGAAGTACGTGCAACGTCGCAGATTCCTGCGTTCGTTGCGCGTCGCGCGCATCACTCCCGAGCAGTTGAAGGCGGAGTTGGACACGGGTGCAGACATCGTCATCGTCGATCTTCGGCACGCGCTGGATGACGAGGCTGAGCCGCGGATGCTCCCCGGCGCGATGCGACTGCCCGCAGAGACACTTGAAGAACGAGGAAACGAGCTACCGCGTGGAAAGACTTTGATTCTTTACTGCTCTTGACCAAACGAAGCGACGAGCGCCCGTGTGGCGCTTGCACTCAAGCGACAGGGAATCACGGACGTGCGACCGCTCGCAGGAGGACTGCAAGGTTGGCTGGAACGAGGGTATCCCGCCGAGTCGCGGATGGACCTCGCAAAACAGTCTAAATAAGACTTAAAATCCGTTAAGTTCAATAAAGGAGCGGCGAAAATGAATAACACAGAGTCCACCGAAACATGTGCTCATACACCGTGTAAATGTGCGCGACCCTCCGATGATGAATATTGCAGCCTACATTGTAGGAATGCAGCGGGTGGGAGTGAGAAGAACTGTAGCTGCGGTCATCCTGATTGCCTGTGATTCAGCACAAAAGCACAAGAATGATTATTGCTGCTTGTGCCTTTTTGTGGCTAAAATTTAAATGGTCCAGAGGCGCAGGGCGCCGTCGTCGCTGCCGGTGATGAGGCGGGTGTTGTCGGTTAGGAATGAGAGGGTGTTGACGCCGGAACATTCACCGATGGTTCGCGAGCGGGCGCTCTCGAGATCCCAGACGCGAATTCTGCTGTCCAATGAATATGCAGCCAGTTTGTCACTCTGCATCGAGATTGCCATGCGGCACACGCAGGAACAATTCTCGCCTAAAATGCGTGCCTCGCCAGTGCGGACGTTCCACAAGCGCACAGTCTCGTCCCAGCTACCCGACGCCAATTCCCTACCGTCGCCAAGAAAAGCAATCGACGTAATTTGACGCGTGGACCCACCAAGAACGCGCATCGCACCTGTTTCAAGATCCCAGAGCCGGATCGACGGATTTGAACGATCACTATCGGCGGCCGCGATTTGACGTCCATCGGGCGAAAAGGCGATCGAACGTGGACCACTCCACGCACCTTTCAAGACCCGCATCTGCCCCGTTTGCAAATTCCAAACTTGTATCTCGCACCGCACGTCGGCACTCGACGAAGCGAGACTCTTGCCGCCCGGTGAGAAGACGAGTGAAGGCTGCTTGCCGATCTGGCCCAATAACTTCACCTCGCCCGAGTGTAAATCCACGATCTCGATCGATGATCCACTGGCTGCGCCGATCAACACGCCATTCGGTGAAAAAGCGAGCGCTGATACCGGTGCGTCGCATTGCGTCAGGATAGAAGTGAAATGTGGTTGCAATAAGCGAATGGCTCCGTCGTCTCCACCGGAAACGATCATCTCGCTCGATGGAGAAACGGCGATTGAACGAATTGCTTTTGAGAACTGTTCGATGAGTCCCGAGCGTGGCCACGGATTTGACGGATTCGCGTTACTGACTGGCAAATCGATCGAGGTGGGCTTCGATTCAGATCTTGAAAACGCGCGGATCGCACGCGCCCACGACTCAACCGCCCAACGCGCGTCACCTTCGTTCAGCGTGCGACTCTTTCGCAAGCGTTTGACCAACAACCCGCGGAGTACGCCGCGCTGCAATCCATCCTGCGAAACAAACAGATCGCTGGCGACACGCTCTCTAACTGCGAGGACCAGCAACGAGATCTCTTCTTTGAAAGCGCCGCAGTAATCTTTTAAGAGGTTCTCGCAGAGCTTCGCATCAGCTAGTGGCGCGAGACCGTGCCTGACTAAGATCTCGCCCAGCGTTTGCGGCACCGATTCATCGAATTGCTTCAAGACCAGATCTCACCCTCTGTGTGGCCGAAGTTGATTCTCGTGCCCACGGCCAGCGTCACGCTGCGGCCCGGCGAGACATCCTTCACCTCACCTTTCTGATTTGTGGTGGACCAGGTTTGCATCGAGATGTTTTTGAGGCCCCAGATCTCCGGATCGACCGGATGTTTGGTCACGGCGGCAACCGCTTGTGTGAAGTCGTATTTCTTTTCCTCGTCCACGTGATGCGCAAACAGTAATGTGTCGTGATTCAGCATCACAAAGTTCTTACCGATGCGAACACGTGGCGGCAGGCGCAGTTCTCGACGGCACGACCAGCAATGAGCGTTGTCTTCTTCGTGATCGTGAAAGTTTTCTGCGTTACAGTGCGTGCAATAGATGATCGAGTCGCGCAGACGGACCATCGCTGACCGCCAATTACTTTCACGGACGCGCCCGTGTTGCGGATCACGAATGCCATCGGTGAATGCTTTCGTGAACAGGTCGCGCAGGAAACGCGGATACAGCGGCCAGAAAGCGAGCGCGTTGCGCTGAGACTGCGGATCGGGCGCGTTCGAGTCGTCAGCAGGATCGAATATAAACAGCGGCTCCGTTCCGTAAAGCTTCTTCATCGCCGGCAAGTCGAGACATTTGATCGCCAGCTCTTTCTTTCCTTCGAGCGGGTGATGCATCACGAACATGTAGAACAACAACACCGCGAGCGAGAACAGATCGGTTTGCGTACTCGGCGTCGCTTCACCCCTGACAATTTCCGGCGCCATAAATCGCGGCGTGCCGTAGATGGCGCTGCGCGACTGGTTATCGACGGCGACGTTGTCGTTGTCGCAGATAAGGATTTCGCCGTTATCCGGATCGAAGAAAACATTTCCGAAAGAGATGTCGCGATAGCACAAGCCTTTTGTGTGAAGCTGTAGATAACTATGCGAGAGCTCCAGTCCGGCGGTGGCAAGCGCACGAAAGCCGGGTTCGATCCTTCGCTTCATTAAGTCGACGATACCGCGGAATCTCCGATCTCTGAGCGGCATGACGTAGCCAAAACCGGCGCTTGCAGATGAAGTCGCGAGTTCGATGGGCCAGAGAAAACGGTCGCTCGGAGTGCCCATTTTAATGAGCGTCTCGAGCGCTTTTTGTTGTTCCGGTGTAGCTGAAGCCGGGTAGTACCACTTGAGCGCGACGGGTTTGTCTTTGAGCAACGCGCGGTAGACTTCTCCCTGTCCACCGCTACCGAGGAAGTTCTCGACGACGCAATCGCCGCGCGTTGTTGCAGTGCGGACCTTCTGACCGGGCTTAAGAATCTGGTCCATCTACGTTATTCACCGAACAGAGAATGCCGAGCGTGACGTCGTCACCACTGCCGGCGCGAGTTGAATCGCTGAGCCAGCCGGCGAGGTTGTCTTTGACCATGGCGAGACCATGCTCACGAATCATGTGCAGGATATCAGAGCCGACTTTGAAGAAGCCGGATTCGTGTCGAAATGAATTCGGATAACCGTCAGTCGAGAGCAAGATGAGCGCTGGAGACGAGTGGTTGAGCGGTTGGAAGCTCACGCGGAAATCACGCCACGCGTCCGGAGCGCAAAGTGAAGTGGTTTCGTTGGCGATGAGTCGATCGTCTCTGGTTAATGGTCGTGTTACTTCCCCGCTCTCGCTGACCGTCAGGATCTCTCCATCTCCCAGTTGCAGGTATAACGCGAATCGCTCGCTGACAGCAGCAACGATCAGTGTTGCGCCGTACGCGACGATGGACTCCTCATTTAGTGGATCTGCGCTGAAGTGATCGGTGACTACTTCAACCCACTTGCGGACAAGCGCACGCGGCAGCCAGTCTTCGGTCGCGTCTTTCAGTAACGAAAGATTCTCAAAGTCACGATTGATGAAGTCCTGGACCAGATGCGCGGCGCTTTCAACCGCGAGAGAAGCGCCGATATGGCTACGCGAGTATCGCGCACTGCCATGACCATCAGCGACAGCGAGCACGATCGACGAGCCCTCGCCGGAAGCAGGCAGCCAGCAGATGGCGTCCTGATTGGGCAGACCGTTGCGTTCATGCACCGCCCCACGCACACTCTCACCAACAACCTGCCAATGATTACGCATCGTTATCTCAAGCATTATGGTCCGAGTCCGCGAAGCGGACGGAAGCATAAAGCCTGGGGCGCCAGCCCCAGGATCATGATTTGAATTTTTCAACCGAGCCCGCGATAGCGGGCGACAGCGCATAACCGGCAACGGCTGTCGGCCGCTTCGCGGGCTCAAACAATTTTTTGCTGACGATCCTGGGGCTGGCGCCCCGGGCTTTATGCTTTCGCCCGCTTCGCGGGCTGCCGATCGCGGGCTTTACCACACGTCGTCGGCGGCTCCGGTTCCGTTGTCGGGAATGACCGGGAGCGGGACGTTCAGGCCCGGCGAGGAATCGATCGTTCTGCTCATTGGTGAAGAGGCCGACTTGAGCACCGCCGTAGATACCCAGCGGATGTATTTGGTCAGAGCTTCGGGATTGTTGGCCTGGAGTGGTCTGAGCTCCGGGTTGTTGATGAACCTCTTCAACACTTCCTGATCCGCATCTTCACCGATCGCGATCGCGATACGCACGGCTTTACGACCCCACGGCTCGTTCATCAAAGCCTGCAACCCTCCATTGAAGTCGTCAGTCGGTTGACCATCGGAGATCAGCACCAGCACAGGCGGCAACGCGCGATCCGTCATGGGCGGAATCTTGAGCTGGTCCGCAACAATGCTGAGCGCGCGGCCCATCGCAGTGACGCCACCGGCAGTGAGATCCCCACACCTGAAATCCGCGCTATCCGTCGGCTGCGAGACGTGCCACTGAGCGCCATCGGAAAACCTGACCGCGCGCACGAGCACCTGCGCGTTGGGATTCTCATCAGCGACGTCCTGCATCGATGGAATCGCTTCCTTGATCGCGGTATTCAGCGATTGAATCTTGCCGTCGACGGCCATCGAGCCGGAACAATCGGCAATCCAGATGAAGTGCAGTGGCCTCGTCGCGAGCTCACCACCAGGTCGCAGGGTCATACAGGGTCGTTCCTTTCAGATCGCCGGATAATTGTTGATCTTGAACCAGGGGTTATATCCCAAACGCCACTTGTAGTGCGCGGAAATATATATATCGTTACTAACAACATCCCAAACGAGCCGGCTTATATGGCCCGGCATTGAGAACTCGACAAAGCTCGACACTCCTTGTGAGAGCGCTGCGCCAACACTCGCCTCAACGTTAGCCGCGTTGAGATTCGCACGCTCAGCATGCACGAGACCCAGGTATTCAACTCCAAACGCCGTAGGCGCCGTTCCGGCAACCCCGAGCTGGAGTGTGCCCAGCACATTACCGTGGACATTTAGGATCGCCGCGAGTCCTGCTGAAGCCGCGGCAAGAACATTCGCCTGAGCAGTTGTGACTGCATTGGCCGGCGCCGCCGCCGCCGCCGGTAACCAGCCCGCGTTGTTAGTGTGATTGCCCTGGTAACGTTTACCACGCTGCCGGTTAATGATCTCTACACAAAACTCCTCGTTGGGCGCGGGCAGAAAATATTTTACATTCAATCGTCGTCCAATATTCCGCCATATTCTCCGCTCCGTGCGAATGTCGTTCAGCACCGTATCGACACCGGCCTGGATCTGAGCCGGCAACTGGTTGTGATTTAATTGGCTGGGAGCTTGCTTCCCCCGCGACATGTGGGCATCAGTAACGATGGCTCGCAACTGGTCATACGCGCCCCGTTCGTCCGCGTTCATGACGACTCCGTGAGCGACCTGAAAACGAGGTATGAGCAGCCTGGCAATGGCTTCCTCGAGATGGACCCGCAGGTTTGCTATCGCAGGCAAATGCCGGTTCGTATACTCATTGATCACTTCAGTAGCGATGGCTGTTGACAAACTGGGAACGTCAACCGCCTGAATTCCAGCACCGGCATTTGCAGTGGCAACCACCGCATTCATCACATTGTTCAACTGCCCTCGATACGGAGCATAACGAGCCACAGTGTTGATTTCGTTTTTGAAATTCAGCACGAACTGGGCCTGGTCGGCGTCGTCAGCGGTGGCATGGCGAGGCTGATTGCCCACTGGATCGAAATCGATATCGGTTACGCGTAACCGACGTTGAATAGTATTGGACCGCTTAAACGAAACCGCGGTATTTGGTTTCATTTGAACCGCCAGCCGGTTGGCGTTTGGCGGTTTGATTTCGACAGGCTGTCTGCTGATAGTCTGTCGTTGAACCGAGCCATTAAGGTGTGGTGGCGATGGGACGTGACCTATCCGATTGACTGGCGTGGTGGGCTTCGCCGTATTGGGCCGCAATTGCTTAACGGCTGGGCCATGGTTATTTAATGGACCTTTAGCCTGCAACACCTTTGGCAATGGTTGCGGACGATACACTTGAGGACCCAACGGTGCGCTCGGATTTTGTCGCGCGCTGGAGGCCGCCTTGGCCTGCGCGGCGTTGAGTTGCGGACGATAGACGGGAGGCGCTGCGGGTGGTTTCTTCATATTAGTTTCTGTTGAGGGTCATGGAAATATTATCGCTAGCGGTGCAAAGGTATTTGTACCGGGTCTCCACCGTCTATGGGTGTCTGGTTCCACTTTATCGCGCTGTCCCTAAACTGCTCGCTCGCACCATAACCGGCGGTCACAACTTCCAGCGGAATCAGTTTAACCACGCCACCGCTGGTCCATGCATAGCCCCACGCGACTGAGCCATAGTACCGTCCCCTGTCATTCCCGGCTGCGGCGATTGCGGCAGTTTCAAACCTGTGCTGCGCGAATTCGCTTGCAGCGGTGAGATGTGGGTCGTCTTGTAGCCACGCCGGTTTCACACTCCAGTGCCCAGGGGAAGACTGATAACGATGTCCATGCTCGCCCGCGCCTGCCTGAACCGGCGCCGCCCCAAAACCGCCTCCCGAATGTGAGGGATCGGCCGCGTATTCGGGGCTGGCGCTTTCTCCGGCCTGATCGATGCTGATGTTTTGAGCGGCGCGCGCCTCCACTGAAGGGTCTATGAAGTAGGGAGCGTAATTTTTCATCGCCGTTACTGTCTGGACCAGCACAATACTGGTCGCATCCACAGTATTGTTGGGAGTGAACCGCAGTTTCATATGAAGACCGCGCGCAGTTGGATCTCTGATAACACGCCCACCGGGGCCGCGCCTTGCCATTTCCGCTCTCGAAAAATACTCAACAGCCGTCCACGTACCTCCCGCTGTGTTGACCGAATCACCGTCTCTGCGCTGCTCTAATGCCGCCACCGTAACCATTCGAGTCGCGGCCACTTCAGCAGACCGTGGAGACACTGAAATTGCAGAGTGAAGACGAACGTCTGCTGCCGGAACCTCCACCTGCTGATCCGTACCTCCTACTCTGATACGGTAGGTGTTGGTAGCATGATGAAGAGGAGCGGTAACAACCCCGAACCAATTTCCTCCCGCTCCGGAGACTTCCACATAGGTGCCTCTTGCATACTGCCTCTGAACGGTGTTGGAAGGTCTGACGATCCGCGGCACAGGGAACTGTATTTTGGTTGGCGGTTGGCTCATGGCCTTTTTCGTTTGTAAGACTTTAGGAATAGGTTGGGCACGGCACGGCGGCGGAGCACCAGGCTGCCTTTTGATTTGTGTTGGGCGAGGACCAGCCGCGGGCTTCGCTTGCACTAATGCCGGTCTCGCCTGTGGCCGATAGACTGGGGGTGCAATCGGATTTCTCACATTCGACGCATTCATCTGCGAAGGTACGTTTGCGATTTTAGGTTGTGCGAGCTTTGGTTGCGGCTTGTACACCGGAGGAGCAACCGGCCGCCTGGGACCCTGGGTAAAGACAACACTCTTCGGCTGAGCGACTGTGGGCTTAGCTTGAGGCTTATGGCCCAGACGTTGGACAAACGGCTGTGGGATGCCTCTGGGTATGAGTGGTTTTTTGCCTGACGAGTCCATCACAGCTTTGCCTCAAAAGTCCAAAATCATTCTTGGATCGGGTCAGTACAGGGAGCGGTAGCGACCTGGTTAGTGATCAGCATGCGATATTTTTTAACGATTCTTGACTCTCATAGTTTGACCAGGTCGCTACCGCTCCCTGTACTGACCCGATCCAAGTGCGATTTCTACTTTGAGGCAAAGCAGTCCATCACAGCCTCAACGTTTTTTTCTCACGTGCTCGCCTTTAATGATTTGCTGATAGGAAAAGAAATGCTCCAGCGGCAGGTTGGCCTGGGCCGCATCATCTGCGCTGGGTTGATAGTGACCGGACCCATTCGACCACCATTGCAGCTTCCCGTTATTAAAAAAGATTTCGCCGGCGTAAAGCACCTGCTTTCCTTCGGCGATCGAAGGATGCCGGTAGCGGTTATGGAGGAGCATCTCGCCTTGGCGCGTGCGTACGAAGTTGTACTGTAAATTGGGAACGTTGACACCGTGCCTGTTCACACTGTGCAGTCGATACTGATCGGCAAAACTGTTGAGACGAAAAATATTGTCGGGATTGACCGACTCCACCGCGCCGGGATGCAGGTTCGGATAGAACTTCATCGCCTGGACTACGCGCGACGTAAAGCGCTGCACGGTCATCTGCCTGGTCTTTGGCGCCGGCGCCTGGACCATGTGGTTGTTCGCCTTTGTATGTTTTGGAGGAACCGAAGCGGATGCACGCGCAGTGGGTCCGAAAGGTGTGGGCCGGCTGTTAGTGCGCGCCTGAACCGCGGTCGATCTCTTCGCCGGTCCACCCGGCTGAGATTGCCTTTGTAAGTGGGATTTTTTTGGCAAAAACATAACGGCGGTCTTCAGTCCTTGTGTCGTGACATCACTGTCATCGCGGCTTTGACGCCCATACGGTCGGCCTCGGCTTCCAAAGCGTGGTCCTGGACCACTGCCACGCCGCCGCCGAAGGGGTTCCTGACGCGTCCCGCTCTTTGTTGCACGACGTGCCAAAGCTCGTGCCCGAGCAGCTTCTGTCCCTGAATTGTGTGTGGGTTGTACTGGCCCGGAGCGAAGTGAATGTTGCTGCCCCAGGTGTAGGCAATCGCTCCCAGCGATGAAGCTTCATGACCGACGTGTACGCGCACGTCGGAGAAGTCTGAGCTGAAGGCTGTTTCCATCTTCGTGCGCACCTCCGACGGCAACGGGAGCCCTCCACTCTTCTGTCGCAGCGGCACTTGAAACGCTTCAACGCCTGAGCCAGTCTGGCACTGCACGGAATGGGCCATCTGAACAGGGTTTCCACTGTCGTTCGCCAACAAACTGAGACGTGCTCGCAGCGCAGGGTTGCCGCCGATGACGTTAGCTTGCACTACGCCGGAAACCGGGCCAGTGCCACGGGAAGAATGCATCTTTGGTTGTATAGTTTTCTTTCGAAAGCTCATTTGTTCAATGGCCTCCATTCATTAGTGTTTTCACAATGCCTCCAACGGCCGCACTACTGCCTTCATCTTCTCCTGCTTCGTGAAGTTTGCTGCGGCATTGGTCGCCTGTTGCTTGTCGGAATACACACCGATGCGCACTGCATACCATTGACGCGATTCCGCGTCTCGTCCCGAGAAGAAAGTCGGCGCGTAACCTCTCGCTTCAATTTGTTGCAGTAGATGACTAGCCTCTTTCTGGTCCAGAAAGACGCCCACCTGAACCGTGACGAATTCGGGTTCGGTGGCAGCCTCATCCGGTTGGGCCGCTGCGTTATCTGTAACAGACTCGATTATTCGCACATCACCGGCAGGTTGAGACGCCGGAGGCTGAGTGGCTGCGGCGCTTGCTTGAGTTGCGGCGGCGGCCGCAGCCGGTTCTTGCGGTGCAGTCACTTTCGGCTTGATGCTTCTGGGCGTGCCGGTATTGGGAGCTGAAGCGTCTTCTTCGTGAAGAACTGGTTCTTTCGGAAGCGCAGCACGTTCCTCTTCAGTGGACTTGGACGCAGCTTCTGCCGATACGACTACGGTCCATTGCCGGCCAACAATCAAACCAGCGAGGAACAGCAAGACTGCGATCAGGACCGAGCCCGCGATTAATGAAATCAAGGCTTTTTTGTCTAACGCAAACTCGTAATTCATGTTCTTAACCTCACCTGGACCTATAGAGGAGTTCCACAATCGACGCAGACCGCAACCCCGATCGGATTAATCACATTACATCGACGACACCACCGTTCATACGAGATTCGTGGTTGGTCACGTAAGGTTACCGACACGTACGGCTTTTCTCCTGACTGGGCCGAACGTCGCACCTCATCTTCATGAGCCCGCCAAACTTGTCGAGTAGGTTTGCCTTTGTGGTAATTGCCGCGATTAGTCTGTGGGTGCTGCGGAAAAACCGACGCGTCTTGATTTCCTTTTCCACCATACTGCCGGCCAAAGATGTGCCCGGCGTCTGCTCGTTGGCCCTTAGCCAGTGGTTGATTGATAAACTCACTGCGGCCGCCTCTGCCGCCTTTGCCGGGTTTGTGGACACCCGAATATTCAATCGACACCTGCTTCGGATAAGGTGTCCCCGGACTGTTTACATATTTTCTCGTACCCTGACTGGTGCCTGAGCCGCGACCGATGTCCGATTTATCAACGCGGCGATGGTAGATGGTCCTGCCACGCAACCTGATGACGCGGTCAAGACCGTGATTACTCGGATCGTGACAATTGGGATCTGTACAGCCTGGCGCCTTGCAGATACGTTGAATTACTGGTGGCACATGGATTGGTGTGTTCTTTTTCATAATGTGTTCAAGGAATCATTACTGTGGTCTGTCCCGGGTTCGTGATCTGAATCATTCCACCGTAGGCGCACGTTAGCTTGCAGTTGTTATCGAGCGCGGGCATGTTCGCTATCAGGACCGTCGGTGCTCCGGGGACCCACGGCGCGGGAATCACGGGAACACAAGGCATCGGCGTCAACGCGCCCAACGCCGCTGCCGTCGCGGCCGCGACAGTCGGGTTCGCCATCGACGAGCACATAGCGAACGGCATAATGTTCACCATTGGTTTGTTGTCCATGATGTTCGCAGCCGGTGTTCCCGTCAGCGTTTTATTTGCCGGCAGGACCACGAGCGAGCTCGGCGCCGCGCCAAAGCTGCACTGCAACATCGCTCCCATGCAAACCTGCATTGCCATTTCTTCGACTCCTTAACCACGGATAACACGGATCAAATCCGCGGATTTTATCCGTGTCATCCGCGGTTCAATTGATCTTCACCAACGAGCCCTTGATGGTCGTGACGCCGCTGCTCTCGTTGGTCAGCGACATGCCACCCTTGATCATGACTGCTCCGGTGACATCGATCGTCAGATTCCCACTCACTTTCAACTCGTAATTTCCGTTGATCGTCTGCGTGAAGTTCCCCTTGTTCGTGTGCGTTTCGTCACCGGTGATGGTGAGATCGCGCGTGCCTTTCACTTCGTACGTCTCATTACCGGTCTCGACTTTGTACGTGCGGTTTCCTTTCGAAACTATGTACGTATCGTTCCCTTCCTGGATCGTCGTCGATCGGTCCTGCTTGATCGTGTTTGTCTCATTGTGCAGCACGCTTTTTGTGCGATCGTTCTCGACAACGATGTTCTGGTCCTTCTGCGCGTGGAAGTAGAGCTCCTCCGAATCCTTCTTGTCTTCGAAACGAATCTCGTTGAAGCCACCACCGCCTTTTGAAGAATTAGACTTGAGCGTGCTCTTGGTCTGATCGGTCGGTAACGTGTAAGGAACAGTCTGCTCGCTGTTGTAAACGGCTCCGGTGATCAGCGGCTGGTCGGGATCGCCTTCGAGGTAGCTGACAATCACTTCCTGGCCGATGCGCGGCAGAAAAATTCCGCCCCAGCTCTTGCCGGCCCAACCATAATCGACGCGAATCCAGCACGAGCTGTTCTCGTCATTCTTACCGAGCTGGTCCCAGTGAAACTGAACTTTGACGCGGCCATACTTATCGGTCCAGATCTCTTCGCCTGCTTTACCGACAACGATCGCTGTCTGCGTTCCGGAGATGCGCGGCTTCGGCGTCGCCAGTTGCGGACGATAAGGAACATCGACCGCAAACGCAGTGAAAGAGTTGGTATAGTTTTCCTGAGTCGCTGCGTGCGACACCGATTCCAGCACGTACGTCTTGTTTACGTCAGCGCGATAGTGGTCCTTCAATTCGAATTTGTGGCCCGCCACAAACGCACGCGCGTAACCGTCGCCGCGAATCGTCTTCTGCCGTTGCTCGAGGGCGTCGAGACGAAGATTGGCGCGCTTTTCACCCGCATCCGTTTTAGTAAATCCGCCGGGGTATTCGTACACGCGATAAGTCGGCGTGTCGCTCTGCGATTCGACTTTTAGATCCGTGCTAGGGGTTTCGAAATTGAAGTCGTCATGCGCGTATGCGCCGCTCACGACTTGTTCCTCGACGAGACAACGTGTGATCGTGAAGTCCTGCGTGTGATCCATCAACGACTGCCGGAAGCGAATCGGCGTCGATTCCAGTCCCGGGCACGTTTGATGCGCATCGGCGTCGTCGCCCAACACGAGCGTGTGCTTATCGGAGGCGTGTTCGAAGTAATAAAAGATTCCTTCTTCCTCCATCAGGCGCGACACGAAGTTAAAAGCGGTTTCGTTGTACTGAACGCAGTACTCGCGCGGGTCATAAGTGCCTTTCAGGTCGTTGCGGAAATCTGTGAAGCCAAGCTCTGAAAAGATGGCTTCGAGAATGTCCGGGACGCTCTTGTTTTGAAAGATGCGGCAATCGCTGGTCTTCGTCAGCAGCCAGAGCCAGGGATGAATCTCGGCGAAGTAACGCGTCATACGAAGGTTCGTTTCTTCCTGCACAAACTTGCCGACGATGCCATGAAGGTAATGTTCTGTGTCGTTAGACAACGTGAGTGTGACCGTCACCGGTTTACCGACGATCGATGAAAAATCGATCGCGTTGTCTTCAGAAACCATCTCCAGCCTGAACTCGAAAAGACCTGAGATCCGTTCCTCGCCACGGAACGCGCGCAGCAGAAGCTTGTTATCTCCCAACGGCGTTGAGATTTTTAACTTGAGATTGTCCTGGATGTAAGTAGCGCTCATCGTCGTTTTGCTCTAAAAGTCAGTCGTCGCCAGTACCACTCTCAGCGGGGGCAAGCCCCTCTTCCTGACTTGTTCATTCCACTTAGTACATTGAAAAGAACAAGTCAGGAAGAGGGGCTTGCCCCCGCTGTTTTGAGGTCAGGTGGGTCATCGTCGTTACTCGAATTGATGGTAAGCCAGGTCGTCGAGCGGATCTTCGGAGCTGAGATAAGCGTCGATCGCGCGGCGGAAGCCCGGTTCCTCCATCATCACAAACGTCAGGTGCTCGCGCCTGAGAACCGACAGCTCACAATCAGTCAACGCGAGGGCAGTTTCACTGTATGGCTTGTGTCTGAGCATCGCGCGCTCGCCGAAACAATCGCCCTCGCCCAGAACGCCCAGCACAGTTTCCTTGCCATGCTCTTCACAACGCGACAGTTGCACTTTGCCGCGGCGGATGATGTACATCGATGTTGCTGCACTGCCCTGTAACATCAACACGGTGTTCTTCGGAGCCGTGCGATTCATCCGCCCAAGCAATACCGCCTGACTGCTGCGTGGCAGACGATTGAGAAGATGACTCTTGATCGATCCTCTGCTCGAGCGCACGGCTTCTGGCGTAATTACGATGTAAGGATCTTCGTGCGTCACGTGGGGCCTATGTCCATTTCCGTTCACGCTGCGCGTTGGACCAAGCCACGAAGTCCACGAGAGCGCCGGTTCCGAACTTAACTGTACCGCCGGAATCTCATCGGCTTTTAATATCAAGCGGATGTTGAACTCAAACTCATCCTTGACATAGAAACGAACAAGATCGCACAGCACACCGAAACGCCACTCGGTTGGTAGAAAACTCTCGAAGTCCATCAGGCCGAGTGGCCCCAAACGGATTTCAAAGCGCGCCTGCTGATCCCAAACCTGCGTGCCCAGCACTACTGTGTCGCGTCCGAGTCGCTGGTTCTTTCCCGACTCACCAATCCTCGTCCACTGGCTCTCTTCAAGCTCACACCAGTTACCGACAAACTGATTGATCTCAACATCGACCTGGAAGTAGTCAGAGAGCACTTGCCTGAGACCTGCCGCGGAACGAGGCCCGCGACCGAGAATGCCTGCGTAGTAAAGCAGCGCGCGATCGCGAATCTGCATCCGGCCCTGCAAACGCGGCGTTCCGAGTCCGATGAGTGAAAACAAATAACGCGCGACCTGATCTTCACCGGGCGTGTTCGAGATCAAGCCGACGCGATGGTGCTTGCGAATGCGATACAGCAGCGAAACGAGCCGGTGATTGAAGATGTCGAGAAAATCGCCGAGCGCTTTGTCGTTGTGCGACGCGCGTTGCAGCACGAGCTCGGTGCTCGGAATGTCGAGAGCTCCAAGACTGCCTGCCAGCCCGAGAAAATTCACCGTCATCTCGGTCGGCGCGGGCGAGGCTTTCTTTCGTTGCTGGTCCTTCGTGCGTTGGACGTCTGCGATATCGCTGGAGGGAAAATCCAGTTTTACTGCGGAGCGGAAATGTACGATCTCCTTTGTCGGATCGGACCCTTGTCCCGGCGCCGACAACCGTTCGTGACTTACGGTTGAACCATGCTGGTCGCCCGTGTAAATGATCTCGAGGAGCCGCACTGCCTGGAAAAAGTCAAACTGGTGACCTTCGGCGAAGAGCCAGTCTTCGACCGCCGTCTCTTTTCCC
>Ga0163162_10001940_pt1 | contig 19428 bp, 14 predicted proteins | sample S55metaG_FD_115310 | JGI IMG/M metagenome (GOLD analysis project Ga0163162, IMG submission 115310) | Switchgrass rhizosphere microbial communities from Kellogg Biological Station, Michigan, USA - S5-5 metaG | ecosystem: Host-associated > Plants > Roots > Rhizosphere > Soil | place: USA...
GCTGCGCGGCGTCGACGACCAGCGCACCGCCCCCGTCCTTTCCGGCGCCGCGGGACCGCTTCACCTGGATCCCCTGCGCGCGGAGCGTGTCGAGAAAGAGCCGGAGGCGGTAGGGATCCTGGTCCGCCGGAATGGAGTAGTAGCGGTCGGCGGATCCGAGCGACGCGGCGCGAGCCGCGGCGAAGTCGCGCAGCAGCTCGTCGCGATGGGCCGCCGCGGTCTTCAGCGTGGTCAGGCCCGTCGTGAAGTGCTTCAGGGCCCGCTCCTTCAGCGTCAGGATCGAGCCGTCCCGCCGGCGGTAGGCGAGCGCGCCGCCGGGACCGCCTGCCATCTCGTACGTCATCCCGATCGCGCCGTTGAAGAAAGGCCACGAGTCGCCGTACGCCGGATAGAAAAGGTCGAACGTCTCGCGAACGAAGTAGGTCCAGCCGCGCGCGTCGAAGGCCGTCGCGTTTTCCCTCCCGAAGACCCCGAGCCACCGCACCGAGTCACGCTGGAGGCCGGCGTGGAGCGGCTCGGCGGCGGGCGGGAAGAAGTACGAGCTCTCCGGGCTCATCTCGTGGAAATCCACGTGCACCTGCGGCGGGCTCTTCAGATATCGGGCGATCCGCGCGCGGGTCTCGTCCTGCGTGACCCACGCCCAGTCCCGGTTGAGGTCGAAGCCGAAGTGGTTCGTGCGGCCCCGCGGCCAGGCCGGGTGGTGCTCGCGGGCGTCCGGGTTCGGATCGGGAGCGCCGGTCAACGCCGTGGACAGCCACGCGAGGTAGCGCATCCGCCCGTCCGGATTGACCATCGGGTCCATCGTCAGCACGACCCGCCGGAGGACCTCCAGGGTCTCGGCGTCGCGCGACGCGGCCAGGTGGTAGAGCGTCGCCACTGCGGCGTCGGGGCTGGACGCCTCGTCGCCGTGAACGCCGTACGAGAACCAGACGAAGAGCGGGAGGTCGGCCGGCGCCGCGGCGGGCCGGGCGGTCGACGGCGAGTAGAGGGCGCGGATCTTTCCAGACAGGTCGTCGAGGCGCGTGAGGTTTTCGGGCGCCGTCACGATCACGAGGAGGAGGTCGCGGCCTTCCGGCGTCCGGCCGTACGTCTCGACCCGGACGCGATCCGGGACGGCCGCGGCGACCGCGCGCACGTACGCGGACGCTTCACCGTGCGTGACGAAGCGGTCCCCGATCCGGAATCCGAGAACCTTCTCGGGAGTCGGCACACGGGGGTCCATCTGCCCGGGCGCGTAGTTCGACGGGATCCCGAGAGACGAGAAAACCGGGTCTTCCGCGGCGACGGCAAGCGCCGCAAGACCCAGGATCGCCAGGAGGCCCGCCGCAGCTCTTCTCATTTTCGCGCGCGGATTGTAGCTCTGGGGAAGCGGAGAACGGAGAACTGGCTACTGGTCGCGAATCTCCAGCCGCTTGATGATCTCGTGGAGCGTGGTCGGCTTCAGCTTGAGGAGCTCGGCCGCGCGCTTCTGCACTCCGTTCGTGCGCCGCAGCGCGGTGCGGATGAGGCGGCGTTCGTACTCCTCGATCAGGTCCCGGTACGTCGAGCCGTTCTCCGGCAGGCGAATGAGGACCTCGCCGCGGCCCGGCTGCAGGACGGTCTCGGGCAGGAGGTCGAGCCCGATCGACCCGGCCGAGCAGAGTACGACAGCGCGCTCGATGGCGTTCTCGAGCTCCCGCACGTTGCCCGGCCAGTCGTAGTCGAGGAGCGCCTTCATCGCCTCCGGCTCCAGCCCCGAGATCGGCTTGTTGTTCTCGGACGCATAGAGCCGCACGAAGTGGTCGGCGAGGAGCGGGATGTCCTCGCGACGATCCCGCAGCGGCGGGATCGGGATCGTGATCACGCAGAGCCGGTAGTAGAGGTCCTCCCGGAAGCGTCCCTCGCCGACCATCTTCTTCAGGTCGACGTTGGTCGCGGCGATGATCCGCACGTCCGCTTTCTGCGTCTCGACGCTTCCGAGCCGCATGAACTCCTTCTCCTGGATGACGCGCAGCAGCTTCGCCTGGGTCTCCAGGCCGACCGTCCCGATCTCGTCGAGGAAGATCGATCCGCCCTCGGCGACTTCGAACAGCCCCTTCTTGTTGGCGACCGCGCCCGTGAACGAGCCGCGGACGTGGCCGAACAGGTTCGATTCGAGGAGATCCGGCGGCATCGAGCCCGAATTCACGGTCACGAACGGCGCTCCGGACCGGGGAGAGTGGGTATGGATCGCGCGGGCGACGAGCTCCTTGCCGGTGCCGCTTTCCCCCTCGACGAGAATCGTGGACTTCGACGGCCCCGCCAGACGCACCAGGTCGAACACCTTGCGCATCGCGTCGGACTTGCCGACGATGCGGCCCAGGCCGTAGCGCTTGGAGAGCTCTTCCTTCAGGCGCCGGTTCTCCTCGGTCAGGCGGCGTGCCTCCGCGCCCTTGCGCACCGTCAGGAGCACTTCCTGGTTCTGGAACGGCTTGGGGATGTAGTGGAAGGCGCCGTCGCGCATCGCCTCGATCGCACCCTCGATCGACGAGTACGCCGTCACGATGACGATGACCGCGTCCGGATCCTGCCGGCGCATGTCGCGCATCAGCTCCAGCCCGGGCCGGTCCGGCAGCATGAGGTCCAGGAGCACGAGATCGTAGGGCTCGCTCTCGAAGAGGTTCAGGGCATCGGCCGCGGTGGGCGCCACCGAAACGTCGTAGCCTTCGCGCTCCAGGAGCGTGCCGAGGACGTCCCGGATGACCTCCTCGTCGTCGACGACGAGAATGCGGACGTCGCGCGTCAAGGCTTGCGCCCCTCGCCCGCGAGCGGCAGCGTCACCCACGCGACCGTGCCGCCGCCCTCACGCGGCGCGAGCCCGATCTCGCCGCCGTGGCGGCGGACGATGTCGCGGGAGATGGCGAGGCCGAGCCCCATGCCGCCGCTCTTCTTGGTCGTGTAGAACGGCTGGAAGAGACGATCTCCCGCATCGACCGCGACGCCCGCGCCGCGGTCGAGGATCGCGACGCGCGCGGACGAATCCTCGCGGGTGACCTCGCAGGAAATCTCACCGTTCTCGGGGGACGCGTCGCGCGCGTTGGTGAGGAGGTTGACGAACACCTGCTCCAGCTCGCGCGCGTCCCCGAGGATTTCGACGGGCGATCCGCCGTTGCCCGAGATCGTGAGCCGCCGGCCGCCGAACGAAGTCTCGACCGACTCCGCCGCGTTCGCCAGCACCGCCCGCAGGTCGGTACGGATGTTGGCGCGCGCCCGCGGCCGCGCGAACTCGAGGAGGTTGTTGACGAGGTGGGCGGCGCGGAAAGTCTGCCTCTCCATCTTCTTCAGGATGGAGTAGCGCGGGTCTCCGGGCGATGTCTCTGCGAGCAGAAGCTGCGCGTAGGACGAGAGTCCCGCGATCGGCGTGTTGACTTCGTGCGCCACGCCGGCCGCGAGGATGCCGAGAGAGGCGAGGCGCTCGCGCTCGGCGAGCGCGCGCTCCATCTTCAGCCGGCCGGTCACGTCGTCGACGAGAACGACCCGTCGATCCGGTTCTCCCTGCAGCAGAGAGATCGAAACGCGCAGCTCGCGCTCGACTCCGTCGGGCCCCGTGAACTTGCCCTCCAAGGACTTCTCGTCGCCGTCCTCGGGCGGGCTCTCGAGCGTGACGCCCGGGAGGATCTCGTCCAACGTCCGTCCGGCGAGCTCCGCTTCCGGGCGCCCCACGAGTTGCTCGAAGGCGGGGTTCGCGGAGTGCACGCGGTTCGAACCGTCCAGGACGACGATCCCGGACGACGACGACTGGATCACGCTCTCCTGGTACTTCTGGAGCGCGCGGATCTCCTCGAGCCGGTCGGCGAGCGCCCCGTAGAGCCGCGCGTTCTCGTAGGCGAGCCCGGCCTGGGCCATGACGGCCGAGAGGAGCGCTTCGTCCTCGGTCGAGAGAGGGATCCGCCCGTCCTTGTGTCCGACTCCGAGCGCGCCGGCGAGCTTGCCGCCCGAGCGCATCGCGAAGAACGTGCGGTATCCCATGGCGTGCAGGTGCTGCGCGGCGGGCGGCTCGTCCCCGCCGAACGCGGATGCCCGGAGCCGCCAGATGTCTTCGGCGCTCAGCCGCTCCGAGAGGAATACGCCCTCGGGGGTGCTGCCCTCCCCGTTCTCCAGCAGGAAGAGCGAGCACGGAACGACGTGGAGGCCTTCCTCGACCCGGTGCACGACCGCGTCGACCAGCTCCTCCTTCGGCCGCGGGGTCGAGAAGTCGCGCGCGACATCCAGGAGGGCTCGGCGCGCCCGGTAGGTCTCGCGATACTGGATCTTTTCCAGGGCGTCGGTCAGGCGGCGTTTGACCGGGACGAGCAGGGAAGCGAGCACGATCCCGGAGGCGAACGCGATCACGTTCTTGCCCGCCTCCGCCATTCCCACGAGTGTTCGGTCGAGGAGAGCGTTCAGGAGAACGTAGGTCATGCCGCCGAGCAGGACCGCGCCCGTCGCCGCGACCCCTTCCCGGACGTAGATCTCGACGTCCCAGAGCCGCCACCGCAGGATCGCCCACGCGAACGCGAGCGGGATGAAGACGAGCGGAACGACCGATACCGTCGACAGGAGCGGCGACGCGAACCCGAGAGCGCGCGGCAGCGCCGAGAGCAGTACGAACGGCGCGAGACCGACGGTGACGCCGAGCGCGATCCAGCGGGTCTGTTTCTCGGCGTCCGGCGTATCGCGGACGCGAAGGAGGTTCATCAAGCGGACGACGACGGCCGCCGCGTATGCCGCGAAGTAGAGGAACCAGAACCGCGTCACGAGCTCCGCAAACCGCGCGGTCTGCGGGCCGGTCATCGTCAGCAGGGCGGGTTGCGCCGCGACGTATGCGGCCGCCGGCAGGTACAGGAGCGGCGCGAGACGGCGCGACTTCACGGGGCGCGGGAAAATCAGGAAGAGGTGGAGGAGGAGCGCCGGGAGCAACGCGCGGAAGAAGTCCTCGGCGAGCCAAGACAGCCGCCAGACCGAGTCGTGCGGCCCCGCGGGCGTCAACACGTAGATTGCGAACGACGACAGGCACAGCGCCCAGAAGACCCGCGAGGCCGGGGCGCGCTCCCGCGACACCGTGAAGAGGCCGATGACCAGGTAGAAAACGCCGACGAGCGCGAGGAAGAGGTACGTGTAGTCGGGGCGAACCGGCGGCTCCGGAATCGCGCGCGCGTTGATCGAGCCGCCCGAGACGACGACGACGTGGTGCGGGAAGGGCGGCCGCGCGAGCGCCTTCTCGGGCCACTCGAGCGACGCGGCGGTGCGGCCGTCGGCGAGGACGATCCGGTCGCCCGGCCGGAGGCCCGCGGTCTCGGCGGCGCCACCTGTTTCGACGGAGCGGACGACGAGCGCGTCCCCCGCGCGATCCGCCGCGAAGCCGGCGGTGCGGAAGGTCGCGACTTTCCGGCTGAACGAAACGAAAGCGAGCCCGCAGACCGCGGCTGTCAGGAGGAGGCCGAGGGCCAGAAGGAGAGCTCGGGAAATGCGGGGCACGTCCGCCGATTCAGCAATGCGAATGCCACGTCCGGAATTCCGACTGAACGAGTTAAGTGCTTGCACGCTGGAGTTTAGCGTTTCGATCTCCGCGCCGATCGGACGCCGCATCCAACTATCTGAACACAATTCAAAATTATTTTGGATGCGAATCTGTCGGCTTTTCGCCGACAAGCCGAGGGCGGGGAAAGAGGGGAAGGGGGTGGAGAGGTCCCGCGCCGGGCCTAGAACGCGAGGGCGAGGCCGCCCATGATCCGGCTCGTCGAAGCCGGATCCTCGCGCTCGCTCCCGGCCGTGGAGCGGCCGGATTCGAGAGCGAGCAGAAGCTTCCAGTCGGAGCCGAAGGGCGTCACGCCGATGACCGACAGGTCCTGAGCAATCGAGACCGCGAGCTTGTCGGAATCGTTCGAGTGGCTCGCGGCCGGACTCTCGAGCGACTGGCGCACTCCGCGGACGAGGATCGCGATGCCGGTCCGCGTCGGCAGGATCTCGACCGCCGCGCGGGCCGACCAGAACCGTCCCTCGTTGTCGGAGATGCCGAAGCTCGCGGCGGCGTCGGGGGCGACGGCCCCGCGGATGTCGCCGTAGCGCACGGAAACGCTTCCCGCGAGCGTGTCGGAAAGACGGTGGCGCAGGGACGCCTGCATCTGCCGTACGGTATTGCCGTCGAAGAAGTACACGCTGTCGAAGTCGGTGAGCAGGTCGCCGCCGAAGAACGCGCGCACGACCTCGTCCATGCGCTGCTGGGACGCCTCGAAGCGGATGGAGGAATCGCCCGAGCGCCGCTCGATTCCGACGGAGTAGCCTTCGCGCGCGGCCGGCTCCGAGTTGTCCTCGATCGAGGCGACGCGGGGCAGCACGGTTCCGTTGACGGAACCGCCGGATTCCGCCACGCGGTGCAGTCCACTCACGAAGACGACGGCGCCGTTGCCCAGGTCGTAGCGGATGGTCGCCTTCGGCGCCAGGCCCACGCCGCCGGCCAGGTAACGCGCGACGACGCCGCCCTCGACCTCGGCTCCCGAGAAGAGCTTCAGCGACGTCGACGCCGACAGATCCGCGTCCGGCGCGGACAGGAAGAACGCGCCCTCGGAGCCCACGCCCGACGGGCCGACGGTGGCATCCCGGTGCCGGTAGGTCATCGCGACCGAAACGCCCGGCGCGTCGGCAACCGGCCGCGCATAGCGGGCGTTGACCTCCCACGTGCGCGACGCGATCGGGAAGAACGAAGTGCCGAGCGCGGTCGCCCGGTACAGGTTGGTCTCTTCGATGTAACGCGCGCCGACCGACTCGACGTTGCCTTCCTCGCCGCCGTGGCTCCAGCTCACGCCGTGGCTCTGGAGGCTCGCCGGGCGGTCGTCGCCGAACGTGATCGTGTGGCGATGCGTGGAGAGGCGCACCTTCGCGAGGGGGGACGTCGAGACGTCGAGCGCCAGGCCGGCCGCGTTCCCGGTGGCCGTGTCCAACGTGCTTTCCGTCGAGTCGGAGACCGCCGAGTATTCGCCGCGCAGGTCGTATTTCCAGCCGTTGGGCAGGCCGCCCTGGACTCCGAGCGCCGTGCGCGAGAGGGAACTCTCTCCGCCGCCGACGTCCGTCACGGTGCGGAGCTCACCCGCGATCAGCCGATCCAGGCGAACGCGGTCGAGCGAAGCGGGGGGCGCCTCCGAAATCTCCTCGAGCGCAATCTCGCGCAGCACGTCGGCGGGCAGCCGGTCGCGCAGATCCCAGAGCGTCGAAGGCGTGGACGGCGCTCCGGCCGATGCGCCTGCAGTCGCGAGCTTGATCTCGACGCTCGAGACCCGCTCCGGAATCGCCTGGTGCCAGAACCGCACGAGAGCCGGAAGGAAACCCTTCTTGTACGCGATCAGGTCGTACACGCCGACCGGAGCCGTCGCGAGAACGAACGTTCCGTCGGGAGCGGAGCGCGACCGCGTGAGCGTCGTGTCACCGAGGTTGTAGAAGATGACCAGGGCGCCGGCGATCGGCTGCTCGAGGTGACGGACGACGCCGGAAATCGGAGGGGCCGGGGGCGGCGCGGCGTTCGCGATCGCGGTCGCTCCGAGGAGCGCCGCGAGTGTAAACAGGATAGGGCTCACGCGACGTCGCATAGGCGGACCCGAAGGTCCAACTCGAAGTATAGAAAACCCGCGAGTCAATAGCTATTCCCCGGGGCCGGGGGCCCGGCCCCTCCGAAGCCCCTCTCCGGGAGCCTTTTCCGGTCGAAAAATGCCGAACGGTCATTTCCCTCCGAGCAGGCCCTTCAGCACGTGTCCGGCCATGGCCGGGTTCTCCTTCAGGCGGCGCAGCGAGTAGGCCTCCCACGCCTCGCCGTACGGGACGTACACGCGCAGCCGGTGGCCCGCGGAGACGAGTTGCCGCCGGAGATCTCCGGCGACGCCCAGGAGCATCTGGAACTCGTAGGCTTCGGGCGGGAGGCGCAGCCGTGCGATCGTCGCGAGCGCGGCGCGGACGACGGCGGGGTCGTGCGTCGCGATACCAACGTAGCAGCCGGCGCCGAGCAGGACGTCGACGGTCGAAGCGAAGCTCGCGCGGATCTCCTCTGCTCCCGGGAATGCGATCTCGGGGGGCTCCACGTAGATGCCCTTGCACACGCGGACGTTCGCGCCCTGCGCCGCTGCCTCGCGGGCGTCTTCCGCGGTGCGCCGCAGATAGGCCTGCAGGACGAGGCCGACCTTCTCGTAGCTCTCCCGCGCCTCCCGGTAGATGCGGATCGTCTCGGAGGTCACGGAAGAATCCTCCATGTCGATCCGCACGAATGTCCCGAGCCGGCGCGCCCCCTCGACGATGCGGGCGAATTCGCGGCGGCAATGATTCGCATCGAGTTTCAGGCCGAGCGCGGTCAACTTGACCGACACGTTCGAGTCGAGCCCGGATGCCGCGATGCCGTCGAGAGCGCGGAGGTATTCGACGACGGTGCGATCGGTCTCGCCAATCGCGGAGACGTCTTCGCCGAGCACGTCGAGCGTCGCCCGGCAGCCCTGCGCGTTCAGGAGCCTCACGGTTTCGAGCGCCTGCGCGAGCGTCTCTCCCGCGACGTAGCGGTGCGCGATCCGGCGCACGATCGGACGGGGAACGAGCGGCATCGCCGCGACGATCAGGCGATTCAGAACTTTCATCGCGTCGCCCCGCTCGTCCCGGACGCACGCCCCCGGTCCGACGGCTCGACCCGGTCGAAGTCGTCGCGCGACGCCCGGGCGAAGCACCAGACGTCGACGTGCTCCGCTCCCGCCGAGAGGATCCGGCCGGCACACTCGCGTGCGGTCATGCCGGACGTCGCCACGTCGTCGACCAGAAGCACGTGTCGCGGGGAGAGACCGCGCGCGCGAAACGCGCCGCGGACGTTCTGCCGCCGCCGCGAGAGCGGGAGCCCGCTCTGGCGCTCGGTCTCGCGGACCTTCTCGAGGCGCAACGCGAAGCGGGCCCCGAGCCGCCGCGCGATCGCGCGCCCGAGGAGCTCGGCCGGGTGGTAGCCGCGGCGCCGGGTCGAGCGCGCCGTCGCGGGCACGGCGACGACCTCGTCCGGTCGTTCTCCGCCATTCCCCGGGGTCCGCAGGCGCTCGACGACGACGTCTGCGAGACGCGTCCCCAGGTAGTCCGCGCCGTGGAACTTGAACGCGAGAAGGATGGTCCGGGCCGAGTCGCGATACGGCGCTGCCGCGCGCAGCGATCGGTACGCGGGCGGGTCGATCAGGCAGCGTCCGCACCGGGCGGCGCCGGCGGCGGGGAGCGGTTCGTCGCAGACGACGCACCGGTCGTCCGGCGGCATCGGCACCGCGTTCCAGCAGGCGTCGCACACTCCGCCGCGAAACGATCGCTCGACGGTCCCGCGGTCGCACGCGAGGCATCGGGCCGGCAGGAAATAGGCGGCCGCGGCCCGGCCGAATCGCTGGAGAGCCGTCGCCGCGGACATAAGCCTCCTTCCGCCGCGCGGATTCTAGACCGCGCAATCCGCTCTCCTTCATTTGTCTAGACCGCGGGGCGGCCGGCTCCGTACATCGTGTAGAGTCGAATCGCGTCGCAGGAGGTGCCCGTGTCGATCCGGAAAATCCTCGGAATTGCAGTCGCGCTCGTGGGAATCCTGGCCGTGCCGGCCCTCGCCGAGGACTGGGCGGTCGGAGCGTCTCTCGGCGTGGTCAACGACGTCGAACGGAGCTTCCGGCTCGACGAATTTCACCCGCGCGACGGAAACGCGTGGGTCGACTTCCGACTCGAGGAGCGGGTGATCCTTCGCGGTACGTTCGGCTCGATGAAGGTCAACGGCGACAACGCCGGAAGGGCCGGGGTCGTGGGAGGCAACGCGGTCGTTCTGCCGGACCTTCGGACGCGCATGGACTACGCCACGGTCGGCGTGTCGTATCAGTTCTGGGAAGGCGACTACACGTCCGGTGTCTTCGGCGGAATCGGCGGCTACAAGGTCAACCCGGATCCTTCGCCGCAGGACATCACGAACTTCCGCGACCGCAACGAGACCGTGCTCGGCTGGCACTTCGGCGTGGACGGCGACCTGCGCGTGCTCACCCGTCTCTCGATCGTCGGCCGCATCACATTCCACTACGTCGTTTCCGAGTCGAAGCGATCGCTTCTGGCCGCCAACATCGGAGCCGCGTACCGGTTCTGACGCTCGGTTCGGGGCCCGCCCGTGGCACTCGCTTTGCATCTTCAGCGGCCAAGGGTTATGCAAAAAGTTGGTCCCGCCCCAACCGCCCTCTGCTCCGACCGCCCGGTGACCCGCGCGGCCCGGCCCCAAAACTTCCGCTTTTTCTAGGGTCCCGCCCGAAGAGGCCGACAGGCCGATCCGTCCGGCGAAAGCCGGGCGGAGGCCCTCCATTCACGTCGCGTCCCCTTCGCTCGGGACCTGCGCGTTGCGCAGCGGCGAGCGGCTCGCCGAAACCCGGCTCGACCGCTCGCCTGGTCCCTGCGCTCGGGTCCGCTCCCGCAGCGTGAGCCTCCTCCCTTCGGGAGACTTCTCACGGTGCGAACGAAGGCCCTTACTTCTCTTTTACGGATTCTTCGACGAGAGGCAGGAGCGTCGACTCCTTCTTCGAGGAGAGCGAGAGGCACGTGCGGGCTCGGACCACGCCGCGCAGCGGGAGAAGGCGCGTCTGGATGAAGTCGGCGAGCGACCCGGGACTGGAGGCCTTCACCTTCAGCCGGTACGCGAATTCTCCCGCGAGGTAGTGGCACTCCTGGACGGCGAGCAGCTTTTCCAGGTCGTCGATGAAGCTCTTTTCGAATCGGGGATGTTCGAGGGCGATGTCCACGTAAGCGGTGAGGGGAAGGCCCATCTTTTCGTGGTCGAGCAGCGCCACGAATCCCTTGATCATTCCGTGGCGTTCCATCTTCTTGATCCGCTCGTTCACGGATGGCGTGGTGAGCCCGACGGCGCCGGCGATCTTGGCCTGCGACAGCTTCCCGTTCCGCTGCAGCATGTCGAGGATCCGGAGATCGATGTCGTCGATTGCCATCGGTCTTCGCCTTATAGAATTAGATAACAGAGAAGTTGTGGCTAATAATATTAGACCCTCGTCGAGTGTCAATCGCTGAATAGCGGCTGGCTATAATCGCGCCAAACTAATGAAAAAGCGCGATTACTACGAGGTTTTGGGCGTCTCCAAGGGGGCGTCCGAGGCCGATGTCAAAAAGGCGTACCGGCGGCTCGCCCGAAAGCTCCATCCGGACGTCAACCCCGGCGACAAGACCGCGCAGAAGCGCTTCCAGGAGGTCCAGGAGGCGTACGACGTCCTGAAGGACACCGAGAAGCGGCGGGCTTATGACCGCTTCGGTCACGCCGCGTCTTCGCCCGGGTTCGACGCGGAAGCCGCCGCGGGTTTCGGCGGCCGCAATCCGTTCGGCGCCGGCGGCGGCGCCGGCTCGCCGTTCGGAAACGTCTCGTTCGAGTCGACCGACTTCTCCGATCTCTTCGGCAACATCTTCGGAGGCGGGGCGCGGCGGACCGGGCCGGAGCCCGGAGAGTCCGCGCACGGCACGATCGAGGTTCCGTTTCGCGACGCGGTCCTCGGCGGAACGGCGTCGCTGTCGCTGCGCCGCGAAAAGGAGTGTCCGACTTGCGGCGGCACCGGCCGCGTCGGAAAGAACGTGTGCACGACGTGCCGCGGCGCCGGCCGGATCGCGGAGGAGGAGCGCATCCGCATCCGCATTCCCGAAGGAACCGCCGACGGCGCAACGATTCGCGTTCCCGGCAAGGGCGCGCCGGGCCGCCGCGGCGGGGAAGCCGGCGATCTCTTCGTCACGGTCCGCGTGACCCCGCACTCCTACTTCGAACGCGTGGGCGACGACGTCCACGGCGTCGTTCCAATCACGGTGAAAGAGGCCTACTCCGGAGCGGAGATCGATGTGCCCACGATTCACGGCACCTACCGCGCGAAGATCCCGGCGGGGACCCAGGGAAGGCAGAAGTTCCGCCTCCGCGGCAAGGGTGTCCGCAATCCCCGCACCGGCGAGACCGGAGATCACCTGTACACGGTGCGGATCGCGGTGCCCGGCACGCGGACTCCCGCAGGCGTCGACGCCGTGACGCTTCTCGACTCCCTGTACGAGGAGCCGGTGCGGAAGGACCTGCCGAAGGGGTTGTAGGAAGGGGCGGGATCCTCTCCCGCTTCGGGCTACCGGCTACCGGCCCGCGTCAATTCGACGATGCCATTCCGATCACGAGCGCGAGCGCGCGCTCGTACGACATCGTTTCGGAGAGCGGGATCGCCTTGACCGACGCCCACTCGTGTCCGTCGAACCGCGTGTAGAGGACGTGGTCGCCGTCGCGCCAGTAGAACGTGGGCCGGTAACCCGTCCCGATCGCCGTTCCAATCGAGGTCATGCGGACCGGAGCGGTCGGCGCGAGCGGCGACTCGCCGACGACACCCACGATCGGGATGTGGCGGCGCTGCCAGGTGACGTTGCCTTCCTCCGGAACGCCGAGGTCGGTCGGGAACGTGATCCGGACGACCTTGTTCTTGTGGCCGTTCAGGTCGGCGAAGCTCGCGAGGATCGCCCCGGACGGTCCGTCCGAATGGAGCGACGGGAACGAGTATGCCGACGCGGGAATGTCGTCGTACGCCGTGGGGCCGCCGCCGCCCGAGAGCACCGGCAGGTCGTAGACGGCGACGTTCGACACGTCGAAGTTTTCCTCGTCCAGGAAAATCGGCGCGTAGCGCGCCTGGGCGTACTGCGACTCCTCCCACCAGACGATCGAGAGAATCGAACGATTGCGCTCGACCACCTGGCCGTCCGTCCCGGTCCAGCGCACCGACGAGTGGGACAGCCGCATCTGCGGGTTATAGGCCTTGGAGAAGCCCAGGTTCGGCAGGAGAACGGAGGTCTTCCAACCCCCCTGGCGCAGCACGCCCAGCTGGAGAACGCTGACCGGAGCGAGCTCCTCTTTCCAGAGCAGGAGGAGCGAGCCGCTCGGCTCGTCGAACGCGAGGTCGAGGTTGCGCTTGACGTTCCGGTTCTGCGTTCCCGGAACGATTCCGACGTGGATCGCGCCATCCTGGTCGCGCGAGGTCCACTCGATGACGTAGTCGTCGGGGGCCGGTCCCTCCGCGATTCCGAGGTCCGCCGCGAGTCCGGCGTGGACCTCGTACAGCGTCCCGTCCGCCGCCAGAAGCGACTTCTCCTCCGCGTACGCCGGCAGCGCCACGGCCGCGAGGATCGCGGCGGCGACGAGCAGGCAGGCGAGGGAGAGACGGCGCGACGTCTTCAAGGTCATGCCCTCAGGTTCAGCATCCCCATGACGCTGATCTGCTGGAGGTAGTGCTTGAGCTCCGGAAAGTCCGGGTAGTAGTTCGACAGCGCCTCGTAGTGATCGTCGGCTGTCTCGGTGCGGCCCATCGTGGAGTAGATCTCGGCCAGCAGGTAGTGCGAGTTCTTGACGACGTCCTCGCGGCCGAATTCCTTCCCGAGACCGAGCGCGCGGATTCCCCAGCTCTCGCCCTGCTCGAGCTTCTCGAGCTTCAGCATGGCGAAGCAGAGATCGAGGCACGGATAGTCCATCGCCTGCCGCGCGCCGAGACTGTCGAGCAGCGAGAGCGCTTTCTGCACGTACGGCAGCCCGATCTCGACGCGGTCCATCGCGATGTGGCAGTAGCCCAGGTTGTCCGACACGACGGCACCCTCGCGGGAAAGCCCTTCGCCGCGGACCTCGAGGCGCTCGAGAGCTTCCTCGAACAGAGTTTTCGCCGACTCGAAGCGACTCTCGTGCAGCTCCAGGTTCGCGAGCAGGTTCATCGATGCCGCGGTCCACTCGTCGAGGCGGAGGTCCCGGCTCTTCTGGAGCGCGGTCTGCGCATAGAAAGTGGCGCGCGCGAACTCGCCGCGCACTTCGTGCGCGTGCGCGGAGGCGTACGCGGCCAGCACGCCGTTGGGGCTCATCGGGCTCCGGAGCAGGATCTCTTTCAGAGCGGAGAGGTCGAAGTCCTGGCGATCCATTTCGAGAAGGGTCGTCGCCCGGTTGCAGGTGAAGAGGTCCTCGAGCTCCCGGTCCTTCCACGAACGGGCGAGCCCGAGGCCGTCTTCGTAGAGGGACAGGGCGCGGTCGTAGTCACCGGACCAGATCGCGTCCCGGGCCGTTTTCCGCAGAAATTCCAGATGCTTACGACGTTCCGTCATTCCCCACTACGCGGTTCGAAAAAAAAGGCTCCCGCGATCTTAAACCCCCGTACGGGGGATCTCACTCTTTTTCTTCTCCGGAGGGGTCCGCGGGGTCCTCGCGCGCCTCCTCCAGCATCTTCTTGAAGCGCACGAAATCGCGGACTTCCTGGCGGGCCTCTTCGGACAGGCCGCGATACTCGCTCACGAGCTCGCGGTCCTCGGGACCGGCGGTGTCGCTCTCGCCGAAGAACTCGCCGATCTTGAGGTCGAACACCTGCAGCAGCTTGAAAAGCGTGTCCAGGCCGACCTTGTACTCGCCCTGCTCCATGCGGGACAGGTCGGACTGTGCGACCCCGATCCTCTCGGAGAGCTCGGTCTGGGTGAGGTGGTGGCCCTTGCGAAGCTCGCGGATGCGCGAGCCCACGAGGGTGACTTTACGAGGGGACGGGTGAGAGGGCATTTCCGGGATGCTGTTGCGCCATAAAAGCGCGCAACTATAATCGCCCGTCGCGCCGAAATGTCAAGAGACGTCCGCCGGCTTTCTGCCAAGCTTTTCCTGCTCAAGGAGATGGTCGTCCGGGACCTGCGGGCCCGGTACGCCGGCTCGGGCCTGGGCGCGGCCTGGGTTTTCGTGAACCCGATCCTCTGGATGATCCTCTATACCGCGGTCTTCTCGGTGATCCTGCGGGTGCCGGTCGAGCGGGGGTTCGCGACGTTCCCGGAGTTCCTGATGGCCGGCCTCCTGCCCTGGATCGCGGTCCAGGAGGGAATCTCCCGATCCTCCTCGGCGCTCCCGGACAACGCCGTGATGGTGAAGAAGGCGGTCTTTCCGATCGAGACCCTCGTCGGGTCGGTCGTCGTCGCGGCCGTCGTCAATCAGCTCGTCGCGTTCCTCGTCTTCGGCATCTACCTCCTCTGGCTCGGGCACCTGTCGGTCTGGGCTCTCCTCGCCGTGCCGGCGCTCGCCGTCCAGATTCTCCTGACTTACGGGATCGGCTGTCTCGCCGCGACGATCACGGTCTTCGTGCGCGACGCCGGGCACGCCATCGGAATCCTGCTGTCGATCGTCTTCTTCGCCACTCCGATCGTCTATCCGGGCTCGATGGTCCCGGCCCGATTCCGTCCGATTCTCGAGGCGAATCCGATTGCGCACCTCGTCGCCTGGTACCGCGACGCGTTCACGCTCCACACCTGGCCGGACCCCGCTTCCGTCCTTTATTTATTGATGTTTTCGTCGCTCGCCGCGGCGCTCGGCTCCGCCCTTTTCCTCCGGGCTAGGCCCCATTTCGCGGACTTGATCTGAGCCGGGACGCGGGACACGGGACCCGGGAAAGGAAATACCGCCCCGCGCTTTCGGATTGACGTCCCCGGTTTCAAAAGACACTCCAGGAGGTTTCGTGAAAAAGACTCTGCTTCTTCTCGGACTCGTGGGGGCGATCGCGCCCGGCTGCTCCTCGGCGCCGGCCTCGCGCGCGTCGGGCGCGGCGCCGACCCCCACGCCCGCCGCCACGCTCTCGCGCGTGAACCCCTACGTCATCGAGGAGACCGACACCTACACGATCCAGCGGTATCCCAAGGACGAGTACATCAAGCTCGACGAACGCCACATCAAGCACCCGATCCTGGGCGTGACGATCGAGTTCTTCCGGGAGGACGAGAACTACTACTACGTCTCGGTCCCGAAGCACCTTCCGGAGGAGGAAGCGCTCAAGAGGGCCACGGAGGGCCCGCCCGCCAAGAGACCGCCGATCCGCCGACCCGAGGACACCGGGCAGCCCGGCCCGCCCCCGTCGGATTTCACCGACCTCCTGCCGGCCCGGAAGGCGTCCCCGATCCGCCTGGAGAAAGTGGTCTCCGGGCTTCCCACGGAGGGTCTCTGGCGGTCGTCTTTCGAGGTCGCCGACGTCAACGGGGACGGCATCCCGGACATCGTCACGCCCCCGTCGCGGATCGGCGGAAACCCCGTCCTGCACGTCTTCCTGGGGGACGGGACCGGCAAGTTCACCCGCTGGCCGCTGACGTTCACCGAGGCCGGCAAGGACAAGGCGGACCCCGGCGTCGACTACGGCGGTGTGGCGGTGGCGGACATTGACGGAGACGGCCACGCCGACGTGGTGGCCGCGTCCCACAACGGCGGGCTCGTCGCTTTCTTCGGCGACGGCAAGGGTTCGTTCGAAGTGGTCCGCACGGGACTGCCGGGTCGCGAGTTCTCGGCCCAGGCGATCGTGCTGGCCGACGTCAACCGCGACGGGCGGCCCGACATCATCGGGTCCCGGGACATCGTCGAGTCCGAGAGCGGCCAGCCCGTCGACAAGCAGCAGGTCCGGGTCTACGTCTACCGGAGCCCCCGCGCGTGGCAGTTCCGCCAGGGGGGGATCGTCGGCGGCTTCTACTCGAACAGCCTGCGCGCCTGGGACTACGACCGCGACGGCCTGGACGACGTTCGCACGGGAAGCCACTACAACGGGGCTCTCACGCTCCTCTGGAAGAACGTGGGCGACGGCAGCTTCACGCCGGTCTCGTTCCCCGCGATCGAAATCTACGCGTTCCACTTCGCGACCGCGCCCGGAACCTTCGGCCGGGACCGCGCGCCCGCGTTCGCCGACTCCTACTACATGGCGACGAACGAGCCGCAGGTCGCCCGGGCCGGCGGAATCACGCTCTACACGCTCCGGAACGGAACCTGGGAGCGGCGGCGAGTGTGGCGGAAAGCGAACGGCAAGTCGCTCCAGTACGGCCTCGCGATGGGCGACCTCGACGGCGACAAGCTCGACGACATCGTGTTCCCGGACAGCGAGGAGCGGCGCCTCCGGATCTTCTTCCAGCAGCCGGACGGCACGTTCCTGGAGGCGGCGGAGAAGGACGAGCCCGCGCTCGACTCACCCGGGCAGTGCGTCCGCATCGCGGACATCGACCGGGACGGGCGTCCGGACCTCGTCCTGTCGAAGACGGTGTCCGCCGTTCGACCCGAGGACGTGGGGGGCTGGGACGTGTACCTGAACCGGCGGTAACTCTCGGCGGGGCAGGGGCTTTTCCCCGGAAAGATGATCCTGGAGCATATTTTTCGCTTTTTGCTCTTGACAGCAGGGGGTACAGGGCCGAAGATGCCCTCAAGACCGGCGTGGAAAACGCTCCAAATTGTAGAGATCAAGCCCTTTTTAGGTGGATAAAAATCTGAAATACGGGAGGTGATGGGATCGCGACGAACGGACCCTCACGGCGTCTTCTTTCAGTAGCTAAATGTGATGAGGAGATCTCAATGAAGAAAACCCTGATGACGTGTTTGGCGATCGCCGCACTCTTCGCCGTTGCGGGGAGCGCGAGCGCCATCACGTGCACCATCGACCAGCACCCCGCGGCAACGCTGCTGGTTCCCTACTTCGAGGCGACGTTCGCTCCGGACGGCACGCCCATCGGTACGGGACCGGACGCCCGCGACACGCTGGTCACGATCTGCAACGCCTCTTCGGCGCCGATGATCGCTCACGTCAACGTGTTCAACGAGCGCACCGAGCTCGTGCTCGACTTCAACATCGCGCTCACCGGTTTCGACTGTCAGTCGATGTCGGTGGCCCGGGTCCTCCAGGGCTTCCTGCCCGCGACCCCGGTGACGACGGCTCACGCGGCTTCGGCCAACGACGCCTGTCAGCGCAACCCGAACGCGGGTGTCTACAGCCCGCCGGTCGTGACGGGTGAGTACCTCCGGATTCGTCCGGTCGATACGGCGACCCCGCTCGACAACACTCTGGCGACGACGCTCTACCCGCAGCCCGCGTGGCCGGCCGGTAGCTCCTTCGCTCAGGGCGTGCTCGACTCCCTCGACGGAACCGATGATTCGATCGGTTGCGGCGGCGTGGATGGAACGATCACGAACCCGATCCACGGGTACATGACGATCGACCACGCGAACTACTGCAACCTCTCCAACCCGTCCGACCCGAACTACTACCTCCGGGACGCGATCGGTATGGAGAACAACCTCTTTGGCGAGGTGATCTTCACCTCCGGCTCCGGCATCCCGACGATGGGCGGCTCGACCGTCAACATCGAAGCGGATCCGTCGCTGGCCGGTGACGTCACCAACGACCCGCGCGTCCGGACGTTCTACGCCCGGTACGTCGGCGTCGACGTTCCCTGCTCGCCGGGCAACTGCGCCCTGTTCTCGACCAACCCCTGGAACGAGGGCGTTGGCGACCAGCGCGAGCCGCTTGGCCTCAAGTACGCCGCCCGCTGGTTTAACACCACCGGGATCACCTCGAACTTCAACGTGTGGCGTGCTTCCTCGGGCAGCCTGACCGACCTCCTGGACGGCGGCGACTGCGACACCTCCGAGCCGGTCGTGACTCTCAGCTTCTTCGACGAAGACGAGAACACCGTGACCTCGGGCGTGTGCCCCTCGCCGTGCACCCAGCCGACGTTCAACTTCCCGCTGGAGACTCAGCGCAACAACATCAGCCAGTTCTCGGGATCGATCCCGGCGTTCGCGGCTGGTTGGGTGAGCATGAGCTTCTTCAACCCGGGTGCCCCGAACGGCGGATCGCTCGACCAGGCCTGGGTCGAATACGACTTCCAGGGTCCGGGAGCCTTCCTGTCGGCTTCCACTCCGGCGACGCAGCTCGATCCGTCGAACTGCAACCCGCTGGGCGTGGATGGCGCGGTTCAGCTCATCAACCCGGTCATCCCGACGGTCGTCGGAACCGGCCCATAGTTTCGGTTTCATCGAGTGGGCGGGACGAAAGTCCCGCCCACTTTTTTTCGGTCTCGCAGGTTCAATTCAGCCGGGTTCGGAAGGTCTCGTTTCAAATTTTCTGACGATAAATTGGAGAATCTGAAATCGGACCTCTAACCTGATCCGGAGTTATCGCCTGTCCAATCCTCTTCGGAAAGGAACCTCCATCCCATGAAACTGACCGCACGCGCCCTCTCTTTGCTCGCCGCAGCAGCAATTTTCGGGTTGTATGCCACCGCCTCTCGCGCGCAGTCCGGGTGCGGTCCCACGGGCACGCCCTCTTCGACGTCCATGCCGCAGTACGCGGGGACGCTCACGGCCGAGAACCTCTCGACCGCCGGATCCTCGAACTACCTTTACATCGCCACCCAGTGGGGCTTCGCCAGGGCGAGCCTCGCCAATCCCGCGAGCCCCTCCGGGATCACGCAGGTCATCATCGCCAACGAGCCGGGCTCCGGGAACGGCGGCCTGATCTCGCTCACATGCGACTGCCACCAGGGGGCGACGGCTTTCGCGGCGGCCGAGGCGCCGGACGGGTCCGCGCGCATGATCTCGGACTTCAACGCCGCGAAGCAGGCGGGAACGATCCTCGCGCCGGCCGA
>Ga0163162_10001941_pt1 | contig 19426 bp, 11 predicted proteins | sample S55metaG_FD_115310 | JGI IMG/M metagenome (GOLD analysis project Ga0163162, IMG submission 115310) | Switchgrass rhizosphere microbial communities from Kellogg Biological Station, Michigan, USA - S5-5 metaG | ecosystem: Host-associated > Plants > Roots > Rhizosphere > Soil | place: USA...
CATGCTCTTTTTGTTGTCGACTCGAATTTAATGTTCTGACATTGGCGGATTCGTACAAGTATCGTTCGCCCCAAATAAGACAAAGAATTTGCATGACTTCGATGAATGCATCAAGTCTCACTGAAGGTCTCGCAGGAGATGCGCCCGGCTTCCCCGTGTTGCCGTCATCCACGCGCCGGCCAAGGCCACTTATCTTTCAAATTTAAAGGAGATAACAGCATGTTCCGTCCAAGTATTCCATCTCCACGTGCACGGCGTCGCTTTGGCCGGCTCGTTCCCCTGCTACCAATCCTGATTGCCTTCCCGCTCGTGGCGTTCAGTCAGGTTCTGTATGGGTCGCTGGTTGGAACCGTCACGGATCCAAACGGAGCTGCGGTTCAGGGCGCGACTGTCCAGGCTTCCAACACGGCCACTGGAGACGTTAGCACCACTATCACGGACGATCGTGGCGCATACGCGTTCAACGACCTGCAAGTTGGAAACTACAAGATCACGATCTCTCGAGACTCGTTCAAAAAGCTCCTTCAGGAAAATGTCAGGATCGAAGCGAATAAAAGCTATCGTTCCGACGCTCAATTAGAAGTTGGAGGTGTCGCCGAGACGGTGGTCGTCACCACAAGTCAGGAAGCGACCTTGCAAACGGACCGCGCCGACGTGAACGTTACGCAGTCTGGGCAGACGCTAAACAACCTACCCATCTTCGGTAGCGTAGGTCGAAACTATCAGAGCGCTCTCATCTTAATCCCGGGCACCTCACGAAGTCAGGGCTTCGGAGGTAACGGTAGCGGTGAAGAAAACTCTGCAGCGGGAAACCCGCAGAGATCAATTTCTTACAACGTCAACGGTGTGTCGCGTTTGCAAAACAACACAAGGATCGACGGCTCGAGCGTAATTTACCCATGGCTCCCAACCAACACCGTTTATGTACCGCCAGCCGAAGCGATCCAGGAGGTAAACATCGTCACCAACGCTTTCGACGCCGAGCAAGGCCTCGCTGGCGGAGCGGCAATTAACGTCAGTATCAAGACAGGCGGTAACGACTTTCATGGTTCCGGCTGGGGCTATGACACTAACAGTCGATTCCGTTCACGAAACTATTTTCAACCAGTTAATCAGACCAAAGTTCCTAAGAACATCCTCGCACAGTTCGGGTATGCAGTTAGTGGCCCAATCTATCTGCCACGGTTCGGCGAGGGTGGAAAACCTTATTGGAGCGGTAAAAACAAACTCTTCTTTTTCACTGATCTCGAGCGCACGACCCAGCGGAACGCAGCCGGTGCCCTGGCCAGCGTCGCACCCGCGAGCCTTCGGCCGGACGCTAATGGCAATGTCAACTTCACTGGTACAGGTATAAGAGTTTTCGACCCATTGTCGAATGCCAACCCGGCACTCCGCACGATGTTTCTCAACAACACGATTCCCGCAAATCGCATTGATGTCGCGGCACTCGAGATCATCAAACGGCTGCCCTTTCCGACCCAGGGCGGATTCACCAACAACTTCGCCACCACCGGCACCGGCGAATTCAATCGCACTAACATGGACACCAAGATCAACTACGACGGTGGCAAGTTCACGCTGTTTGGTCGCTGGAGTCGCTCGCCTACCTTGATCATCGATCCCCCAATCTTTGGAGAAGTGAGTGGCCCGGCTTTGAATGGTGGCCAACTTGGTACAGCACCAGGATTGATCAACGTATTTGGACTTGGCGGCACCTATACGTTCACTCCGACTCTGGTTCTGGATGCGAACATCGGCTACACGCGACAGCGACTCGGCGCCGAAGGATTTGATATCAATTCCAACTTCGGTTTGGATGTTCTTAAGATACCTGGCACCAACGGTCCCGATCATCTTCAGGGTGGTGTCCCAGCATTTCAGATCAATGGGGGTTGGACCAATATCGGCAATGACAATACCGGTAACCCATTTCTCTTCCGCGACAATCAGTATGTAGGGGCGGCTAACCTTTCATGGCTCAAAGGTGCGCACGCTTTCCGTTTTGGCGCTGACTATCTGAACCCGCAGCTAAACCATTTCCAACCGCAGGGTGGGACCTTCCAAACTGTGCGCGGTTCATTCGGGTTCAGCGGCAACTCAACACGTCTGCAAGGCGACGCTACCAGCATTGCAGAGAGCCAACTCTTTCACAGCTGGGCCGACTTCCTGCTCGGCATGCCGGCGCAAGCGGGCAAAGTAGATCAACTTCGCAATCCCAACTCTGTTTGGTGGAAGCAGTACGCTCTCTACGCTCGTGATCACTGGCAGATTGGTAGGAGATTGACTCTGACCTATGGTCTGCGCTGGGAGTTTTTCGGTACTCCTCGCAAAGACAACACAGGTATCAACCGCTTCGACCCTGACACGGGTCAGGTTTTCACCGGCGGCTTGACCGGCGTGCCGTTTGATACTGGCGTGGAAGCCGGTACAGGTCAGTTCTTACCGAGGGTGGGACTTGCCTTCCGCTTTAACGACAAAACTGTATTTCGTGGAGGGTACGGCCAGTCCGCAGACCCGAGACCATTCCAGGATGTAAGGAATGCCTTCCCTATCGCTAATATCTGGTCCATGCCGGCCATAAAGCTCGGTGGCGTCGACAATTCCTTTATCCCGGTGACGACTCTGCGACAAGGGCTCATCAACGGGAGCACACCTCCAGATCTCAGCAAGGGGATTATTCCACTACCTGCAAATACGGGTACGACGACTTTCCCGAAGCAGGCGATGCGCAAAGAGATTCACTCTTTTAATTTCTTTGTTGAACGCGAGCTCCCCTGGAAGTTTGTCGGTCAAGTAGGTTACGTTGGCACTCGCGCAAAAGGCCAGATGGGCTTTATTAATATCAACGCCGGACCGCCGGGAGGAGGAACAAGCGGTCGCCCGCTGTTTATCAAGTTCGGATTGCAAGCAGACATCAACTCCATTATCCCTTATGCGGATACTACATATGATGGGCTGCAAGCTCTTTTCACTCGCCGCTGGGCCAGCTCGCAGTTTGGCACGGCCTACACCTGGTCCAAGACGATCAATTTTGCCGATAACGATGGCGGTCCGAGAATTCAGTACCTGCCCGCGAAAGAACGGAACCGTGGACCAGCCAGCTACGATCGAACACACAACCTGCAGATGTACGGCGTATACGACCTGCCTTTCGGGAAAAGTCAACGCTGGGCCAATGAAGGGTGGGGAAGCAAAATCTTAGGTGGCTTCCAGGTGAGCGGCGTCATGAGCTGGATGAGCGGACTACCTTTCTATGTCGTTCAAGGTTCAGGGTTCAACTTAAACGCCGGCGGTAGCGCACAGGTTCCTGATCAGGTCCTACCTTCGGTGGCAATTTTAGGCGGCATAGGTCAAGGCAATCGATATTTTGATACGACAGCCTACAGAGTGGTTAATATTTGCGTTGGCGATTCCAGCGGAAATCCCACAGCCCAATGCCCGGTCGTACGGCCTCAGCGGTTCGGAACCGCCGGCAGAAATAACGTTCGCGGTCCCGGTTTCTTCGAAACTGACTTGAGCATTTACCGTACGTTCTCAATTTCTGAAAGTGTCAAGTTCCAGCTTCGTGCGGAAGCACTGAACGCAACTAACCACGCAAACTTCTCCAATCCGCAGGCTGACATCAATAACGCTAACTTCGGATTCATCACGTCGACAACGGGGCCAAATCAATCACGTCAATGGCGTTTTGGTGCACGCTTGTCGTTTTGATCCAGCAACACAGTGGCCCGGGAACAATCTCTCAGGCCACATTCCCCTAAACGTAAACGGGTGCTCGCGTCCCCTTACCGAGCGGCCGTCCAGACCGATCGTGTCTGATTGGTGAGCAGTTATTCAGCTCTAAACTTGGATTTCAGCGTTATAGTTTGCTGCGTTATGATTTTTGCAGCATTTTTAACGCAGAGAAACGCGGAGATCACGCGGCATTAGACTCCATCACACAAGGCGGCAGTGGGCTCGGTGGTCTCTTCGCAACAACGTTACAGTACCGCGAGCGAAGCGACCGGATGAAGTACTGTAAGCTGACATGTTTGCATCCGGTCGCTTCGCTCGCAGTACTGTAACGTCGAATTCATCGACTGATTTGGTTTACGGCTCTACGTGATGCAACGCTGAGGACCGAGAAAGAACAGACCGAAACTTATGCAGCTCTTTAAAAGGAACAAATCATTAGTTGATAGAACCTTGGGCTTAAGTCATCGCGCCGGCGTGTTTGTGGTTTGCTCGATCGCAGTATCTGCCATGCTCTTGTCATCGTTGACATTTGCACGTGCACAGGTGCCGCAGGTGAATCCAACGCCTGTCGTCCTAACCGCCGAACAAGACCATCAACTGATGATGGACCAACTGCAGATTACGAAACTACGACCAGGCGCGAACCCGCGAAGCACGGATGGTGCTAACCTGCCCAACTATGACGAGGCCAAGGCGAACCCTTATCCGAATCTACCTGACCCTTTAACCCTGAAAAATGGTAAGAAAGTAAAAGAAGCAAGAACGTGGTGGAACAAACGACGTCCGGAGATCATCGAGGACTTTGATCGAGAGATCTACGGACGCGTGCCAAAGAACGCTCCCGGGGTCAACTGGGAAATCGTTAGCACAACTCCAGAAAAGAATGGCGACTTTGCAGTCGTAACTAAAAAGTTGTCGGGTCATGTGGATAATTCAGCTTACCCGGCCATTAAAGTGGACATCGAGCTGACCCTGACGATTCCCGCAAACGCAACTGGGCCAGTGCCATTGATGATGGAATTTGGTTTTGTCTTTCCGCCCGGATTTCGCTTTCCTGCACCTCCGCCGGGTGCGCCACCTGCTCCGACTGGACCAAACTGGCAACAACAATTACTGGCAAAAGGATGGGGCTATGCGATCCTCATTCCTACTTCATATCAAGCTGACAATGGGGCAGGCCTGACGCAGGGAATAATTGGTCTCTGTAATAAAGGAAAGCCACGCAGAGCGGATGACTGGGGTGCATTGCGCGCCTGGGCCTGGGGTGCCAGTCGTGCGCTTGACTATTTCGAGACAGAAAAGTCTGTTGATGCAAAGCAAGTCGGCATTGAAGGTCTCTCCCGATATGGCAAAGCTGCGCTGGTTACGATGGCCTATGATCAGAGATTCGTCATCGGTTTCATCGGCTCCTCAGGCGAAGGTGGAGCAAAACTTCATCGGCGAAATTTTGGAGAGCTCGTGGAAAACGTCGCCGGATCAGGTGAATACCATTGGATGGCGGGAAACTTTCTCAAATACGCCGGACCTTTAACCCCGGACGACCTGCCAGTGGACGCCCACGAGTTGATCGCGCTCTGCGCGCCGCGCCCCACCTTCATTAGTTACGGCGCGGCAATTGGTCCAGGAGCTGAAGGACAATGGGTGGATCAGCGCGGAAGCTTCCTGGCCGCTGTTGCCGCTGGACCGGTGTTTCGGCTGCTGGGGAAGAAAGATCTGGGTACAACCGAGTTTCCACCCGTAGAGACCGCCCTCGTCTCGGGCGAGCTGGCCTTTCGCCAACATAGTGGCGGACATACTACCGGTCCGAATTGGCCCACGTTTCTAGTCTTCGCTGATAGATATATCAAGATCAAACAAACACCAGCGGAGAGATCTGAACAAAAAGATTAATGGTCCACGTTAAGCAAAAAAGATTGCAAGGGTGTCTCGCAGTCACAGTTCTGCTGGTCGCGATTATCTCCGCACAGGGCGAAGATGGTTACAAACTATGGCTTCGTTACGAACCTTTGTCTGCGCCGGCAAGTCAAAAGTATAAGTCGATCAATTCACTGATAGTTACAGGAGACTCTGCAACCGCGAACGCAATTCGTTCCGAGTTCATTACTGCTTTCACTGGAATGTTGGGTAACGCGCCAGCTCAGACTTCCGTTCCCGGCAAAAACACCACACTACTTATTGGCACAGCCACCTCATCCGACTTGATCGCACAATTGCAGTGGACTCAAGAACTGACCCGACTTGGACCAGAGGGCTATATCATCCGATCCATCAAGATCGCTTCCCATCCGGTCATCGTAATCGCTTCATCCGACGACCTGGGCGCGCTGTATGGATCGTTTCACTTTCTGCGTTTGATGCAGACTCAGTCACCCATCGAGAACCTCGATATCAGTAAGAGCCCACGCCTGCGACTGCGTTTACTCGATCACTGGGACAATCTGGATGGGAGCATCGAGCGCGGATATGCAGGCCACTCTTTATGGGACTGGAGTGGCCTTCCCGATCGCGTCGACCCAAGGTTTAAAGACTATGCTCGGGCAAATGCGTCGGTTGGAATCAATGGCTCGTTACTGAACAACGTAAATGCAAACGCGACGATACTCACCTCAGAGTATCTAAAGAAGGTCGCGGCAATTGCCGATGTGTTCCGACCGTATGGTGTTCGCGTTTACTTATCACCAAGGTTTTCGGCGCCAATTGAGATTGGCGGATTGCAGACCGCCGATCCGCTGTCGCCTGAAGTTGCGAAATGGTGGAAAGAGAAAGTCGACGAGATCTATCGCCTCATTCCTGACTTCGGTGGATTTGTAGTTAAGGCAAACAGTGAAGGTCAGCCTGGGCCACGAACGTATAATCGGACACACGCTGATGGTGCAAATATGATGGCCGCTGCGCTGGCAGAGCATCACGGCCTGGTGATGTGGCGCGCGTTCGTGTATGACGTTAAGCCCGGCTATGATCGCGCCGGTGCTGCTTACGAAAACCTGCAACCCTTTGACGGAAAGTTTGCTGACAACGTACTACTACAAGTAAAGAACGGACCAATTGATTTTCAGCCGCGCGAACCATTCCATCCGCTTTTTGGCGCAATGCCAAAGACAAAGCTGGTTCCTGAAGTCCAAATTACTCAGGAGTACCTGGGCTTCTCGAATCATCTCGTTTTCCTTGCCCAAATGTGGCGGGAATTTCTCGACTCTGATACCCACGCTAATGGGCAAGGCTCGACAGTGATCAAAGTCATTGATGGCACCTTGAATAAACAAAGTCTCACGGGACTGGTTGGGGTTGCCAATACAGGATCTGATCGAAACTGGACTGGTCATCACTTTCTGCAAGCCAATTGGTACGCATTCGGACGATTGGCGTGGGATCCCGACCTGCCTGCTGAGACTATCGCAAGCGAATGGATCGGAATGACCTTTACCAATGACCCTCAGGCTGTGAAAGCTATTGGCAAGATTATGCTCGGGTCATGGGAAGCAATTGTCGATTACATGACTCCGCTTGGGCTTCATCACATCATGTGGGGCAAGACTCATTACGGACCAGCACCCTGGTGGGACACTGAACCTCGTGAGGATTGGAACCCAGTCTATTTCCATAAAGCTGAAGCTGGAGGGATAGGTTTCGATCGCACCAAAACAGGTAGTAACAGCGTGAGTCAGTATCACAAACAAGTAAGTGAAGCGTTTGGCAACCTAAATACTTGCCCGGAAAAGTTTCTGCTTTGGTTCCATCATCTTCCATGGGATTATCGCATGCGTTCAGGAAGGATCTTGTGGGAGGAACTATGCTTGCATTACCAGCGGGGAGTCGATTGGGTGAGAACCACTCGTAAAGAATGGGCTGCACTTTCAGGCAAAATTGATCCCGAGCGCCATGCTGAAATTGATCGGAAACTCGCCCTTCAGGAGCGTGACGCGATCTGGTGGCGCGATTCAGTCATACTTTATTTTCAGACGTTTTCGAAAAGGCCATTGCCGGCGGGTGTTGAGAAGCCGGCCAAGACTCTCGAAGAGTATAAGAAGACTCCTTTGCCATGGAACTAACTTTGGAGTGCGCCGGCCCGGCGGCGCTTTGTAAAATGTCCTGATTTCGAATACGCCTCTTACGCAGCAGTTGGCTAGAAAAGCGCCGCAGGCCGGCGCACTCCAAAATTTGATGAAAATCGTCGACATACGACCAACTACCGTTACAGTTCCTCTCGAGGCACCCTTGCGACACGCCAATGGCTGCCATTGGGGAAGATTTGTCCGCACTATCGTTGAGGTCGAAACAGACGATGGATTGATTGGCCTGGGTGAGATGGGTGGTGGCGGCGAATCTGCGGAAACAGCGTTTCGAGCAATGAAGAGCTATCTCGTAGGACGAGACCCTGCCCTGCTCGAGGAACTTCGATTTCTAATTGCGAACCCGACCGCTTCTCTCTATAACAATCGTACGCAGATTCTCGCGGCGATTGAGTTTGCCTGTCTTGATATCCTGGGCCAGAAATGGGGCGTCCCAGTTTCCGAGTTACTGGGCGGTCGTTTGCGTGAACGCATTCCCTTTGCCTCGTATCTGTTTTTCCGATACGCCAGCAACGAACACAGTCTCGACGAGATCCGAACAGTTGACCAGCTTGTCAGTCATGCCCAGGCACTTAAGACACAATACGGATTCACCTCTCATAAACTTAAGGGCGGTGTCTTCCCTCCAGCCTATGAACTTGAGTGTTACCGCGCATTGGCTGCCGAGCTGCCCCTGGACAGATTTCGCTTTGATCCAAATGCTGTTTGGTCTACCGAGACGGCAATCTGGTTTGGGCAGCAGATCGAGGATATCCGAAACGATTATTTAGAAGACCCGGTGTTTGGGATGAATGGAATGCGACGAGTCCGTGAGAAAGTACGTATGCCATTGGCTACCAATACTGTGGTGGTTAACTTCGAACAACTCGCTGCCAACGTTCTTGATACGGCAGTAGATGTCATACTGCTGGACACTACTTTCTGGGGTGGCATACGCGCTTGTGTGAAGGCTGCCGGAGTTTGCGAAACATTTCAATTGGGTGTTGCCGTTCATTCTTCCGGAGAGCTCGGAGTGCAGCTGGCAACAATGCTACATCTGGCCGCAGTAATACCGAATTTATCATTTGCAGTAGACGCTCATTATCATCAATTGACCGACGACATTATCCAGGGCGGGAAAATGAAGTACGAAGGAGGCACCATCGCGGTGCCGGCTGGTCCAGGTCTCGGAGTAAAACTCGATTACGATTCTCTTGGTGGGTATCACGAGCTCTATCGTCGGCTCGGCGCTTATCCATACGATCAAGATCCACTGAGACCAGGTTGGACCCCAACGATTCCAAATGACCGGTGGGCTGATCCACTCGATTCACGAACTCCCAATATCCGCCTTTGATAGAAACGAGAAAGGGACGGAGTAATGATAAGCCTCGTAGAAAATCAAGCTGAGCAAGGTGAGTTGCTCTCTGATAAGGTGCGACTACGCAAGGAAGTCGAAAGGCTGGTCGCAAGCACTCCCGCAATCGACATTCATACTCATGTGCATCCACCGGAATTCAAATCACTTTACCTCTCAGGAATTGATGACTTACTGACGTATCACTACCTGATTGCTGAAACGTTTCGCTCAACCAATCTTAGCTTCTCAGACTTCTGGCAGATGACTAAAACTGAGCGCGCTGACCTCGTGTGGCAGACTCTCTTTGTCAACAACTCTCCCTTGTCTGAAGCGGCGCGCGGCATCGTCACCGTCCTGTCAGCTTTTGGACTCGATACGCGCGCGACAAAATTGGATGAAGCACGAGCCTTTTTTAATGCTCAACAGCCGCAAGCTCACATCAATCGCGTTCTCGAAATGTCAGCAGTCAGCGAAGTCGTGATGACTAACGATCCATTCAATGATCAAGAAGCGAAAGGCTGGTTGAGCAAACTCGAATATGACTCACGCTTTCACGCTTCGCTTCGGCTTGATACTTTATTGAACGAGTGGCCCATCGCCAGTCAATACCTTGCGAAACAGAATTTCAATGTAAGCGCCGAACTAGACCAGAACACTTTTGGTGAAATCCGCCACTTTCTGGATGAGTGGATTCTGAGACTTCGTCCAGTCTACATGGCAGTCTCGCTTCCGTCTGAGTTTGAGTTCCCTGCCGCTGACACCAGAGACACTTTGTTGAGAGAGGTTGTAGTACCAACTGCCAACTCTCATGGCTTGTCGCTCGCAATAATGATCGGAGTGCGACGCGGCGTGAATCCAGCCCTGCGCTCGGCAGGTGATGGCATTGGTAAAGCGGATATCACCGCTATCGAACGCATCTGTGCTGCTTATCCCGAGGGACGGTTCCTGGTAACGGCACTCTCACGCGAAAATCAACACGAGTTGTGCGTGGCTGCAAGGAAGTTCAAAAACCTGATGCCATTTGGCTGTTGGTGGTTTCTGAATAATCCGTCAATAGTTTCCGAGATTACTACAGAGAGACTGGAACTGCTTGGACCAAGCTTTATTCCACAGCACTCCGATGCCAGAGTACTGGAGCAGCTCATCTACAAATGGCAACATTCGCGAACAGTGATCGCAGAATGTCTATTTGACCTTTATGCGCGCTTGCTCGAGAGCGGGCGTGCAGTTACGGCAGCTGAGATCCAGCGTGATATTAGTCGTATGTTTTCTGGTAATTTCCGTGAATGGATAGCGACGTCGTCTTCTTGATGAATGGACAAAAGAAGCGCTGGAGCTATCACCAAATCGTTATTCCATTTCTCCCAAAGCTCAGGAGCATCTCGCACCCATGACTGGTCAAAGCAGCGTGCTTTCAAACATAAAACGTCTGACCCTGTTAGTTATCATTGCACTGACTGTTCCCTGCGTGTTTAGTCCGCCGCGCAGTCGGTCTCAAACAACCACACCTGACTATAAGAACCCCAATCTGCCCGTTGATCAGCGGGTCGCAGATCTTTTGAAACGAATGACAGTCGAAGAAAAGGTCGCTCAACTGGTATGCCTCTGGCAGCAGCGACCACAGACACAACCGCAGACGGACTTCTCGACAGATCGTGGTGCGGTATCCGCTGCAAAAGCCGAACAGGTCATGAAGTACGGCATCGGCCAGATTGCTCGCCAACGTGAAAGAAAAGGGCCTAAAGAAGGAGCTGAGTTCGCCAACGCGGTGCAAAAGTGGCTGATAGAGAACACCAGACTTGGGATACCGGCGATTCTGCACGATGAAATTCTGCATGGTCATATGGCCCAGGGCTCAACGAGCTTCCCTCAACCGATTGCACTCGCCGGCACCTGGGATCCGGACTTCGTGAGCAGGGTATTTACTGCGGCGGCGCTCGAGACTCGAGCGCGTGGCAGTCACCAGGTTCTGGGGCCAAATCTTGACGTGGCGCGAGAGCCGAGGTGGGGCCGCACTGAAGAAACGTATGGCGAAGATCCTTACTTGATTTCGCGGATGGCAGTGGCCGCTATCAAAGCGATTCAGGGCAACGGCCCAAAGGTCGATGGTGATCACGTTATCGCTACTGCCAAACACTTCGCCGCTCATGGTCAACCGGAAGGGGGTACCAATATTGGTCCAGCAAACTATTCTGAGCGAACACTTCGCGAAGTCTTCCTGCCGAGCTTCGAAGCGGCCGTTAAAGAGGCAGGGATCATGAGTATCATGCCGTCGTACAACGAAATCGATGGTGTCCCTTCTTCAGTGAACAAATGGCTATTGCAAGATATTCTACGCGGCGAATGGGGCTTCAAGGGTTATGCCGTTTCCGACTACTATGCCGTTACCCAGTTACGGGACCTGCACCACGTTGTACCCGATCTAAAAGACGCTGCGCGCTTGTCACTCGAGGCAGGAGTCGACGTTGAACTTCCAGATCCTGATGCCTTTCTCACCCTGGTCGATTTGGTTAAGTCAAAGAAGGTGTCGGAAGCTACCTTGGACACGGCGGTTGGTAGACATCTGCGCGCAAAATTTCTCCTGGGCCTGTTTGAAAATCCCTACGTCGATCCGGAGCGCGCTGTAAAAGTCACCAATTCAACGGACAATCGTGCGCTCGCCGCCGAAGCCGCGCGTCGTTCAATGGTGTTGCTGAAGAACGATAACAATGTGTTACCACTCAACCTGAGCACGTTGAAATCGATCGCCGTCATTGGACCAAACGCCGAACGAGTTCACCTCGGTGGCTACAGTGACAATCCGCTACGCGGCGTGAGTGTATTGCAGGGAATGAAGGATAAGACGGCGGGACGGGTGCGGGTGTCTTACGCAGAAGGTTGCAAGATTACAAAAGAAGGCGGCAACTGGTGGGCTGACACCTCGACGCTCAATACTCCGGCGGAGGATCAGAAACTAATCGCCGAGGCTGTGGATGCTGCAAAAGCGTCAGATGTTTCGCTGTTGGTTTTAGGTGGTAACGAAGACACTAATAAGGAAGCATGGGCCGATAATCATCTGGGTGATCGAGATAGTCTCGATCTCGTCGGTCGCCAAAACGAGATGGTTAGACAAGTGCTCGCCACTGGAAAGCCGGTGGTAGTAATGCTTATCAACAGTGGGCCACTTTCAATCAACTACATTGCCGAAAACGTCCCGGCCATCCTTGAAGGTTTTTATCTGGGCCAGGAAACCGGCGTTGCCGTTGCGGACGTTTTGTTCGGCGACTATAACCCCGGCGGTAAACTGGCAGTCAGCTTCCCTCGAACGGTGGGACAACTTCCGATTTACTACAATCAGAAGCCTACGGCCAAACGCGGATATCTTTTTGCTAATAAGGATCCTTTGTTCCCGTTCGGTTATGGCTTGAGCTATACAACGTTCTCGTATTCGCAACCCACAATTTCGCCAGCCCAAATTCCGACAAACGGGCAAGCTAAAGTTAGCGTGACAGTCACCAATACCGGGAAACGTGCCGGAGATGAGATAGTCCAGCTCTATATTCACGACCTCGTTAGCTCAGTCACGCGCCCAATCAAGGAACTAAAAGATTTCAAACGAATAACGTTGGCCCCCGGCGAAAGTAAAAATGTCGAGTTTGTAATCACCCCAGAGAAACTGTGGTTTTACGATCTCAGCATGAAACGAGTGGTGGAACCTGGCTGGTTCGACATCATGGTCGGACCCAGCTCAGCAAAGTATCAGACCGCTAAACTTGAAGTGATAGCGCAGTGAAGCCGAGAAGAGCCAGGCTTAGTCTACTTCCGTTTGGTTTGTCGCTGATTCTCGCAGCGACAACGTTGTGGACCACGTCTGCGCGGAAGTCTGACGCGCTGAAGGATGCGTTCAAGTCTGACTTTCTTATCGGAGCTGCGCTAAACCGGCGACAGTTTTTCGGAGAAGACAAATCCGAGCTAGCCCTTATTGCTGCCAACTTCAACTCCATTACTCCCGAGAACCAATTGAAGTGGCAGTACATTCATCCGTCACCCGGCAAGTTCGATTTCACCGCAGCGGATCAGTACGTGAACTTCGGCGAGCAGCACAACATGGTCGTTATCGGGCACGCGCTCGTGTGGCATAGACAAACACCTGGCTGGGTCTTTGCGGACGAAAAAGGCAAACCCGTCGATCGGGATACCTTGCTCGCACGAATGAAAGAGCACATTTACACCGTTGTCGGTCGCTATAAAGGTCGGATCAAGGGCTGGGATGTGGTTAACGAAGCTGTAAACGCAGATGGCTCGATGCGTCAGTCGCCATGGCTGAAAATCATTGGCGCAGATTATGTAGCCAGGGCGTTTCAATTTGCGCATGAAGCTGATCCCTCGGCCGAGTTGTACTACAACGACTATGCACTGGAGGATTCACCTAAACGGGCCGGCGCGGTGAGATTGATGGAACAGCTGAAAAAGCAGAACGTTCCGATTGCCGGAATCGGATTACAAGGGCACAATCGACTGGATTGGCCATCGCTTGAGCAACAGGACATCACGATTTCGACGTTTGCCAAACTCGGCTTGCGCGTAAACATTACCGAGCTGGACGTTGACGTTTTGCCGGTCGTTTCTGAAGACATCGGACCGACGATGAAGCTCACAGACGAGCTACAGGTCAGTTTGAACCCGTTTCGCGGCGGTCTGACGGCAGCAATAAGTACAGAACAGGCAAAACGATACGCCGCACTGTTCAATGTCTACCTGAAATATCGAGATGTAATTGATCGGGTTACACTCTGGGGAGTGACGGATGCCGATAGCTGGTTGAACAATTGGCCAGTGCGAGGTAGAACGAACTATCCTTTACTGTTCGATCGGGGTGGCCAACCCAAGGAAGCGTTCACTGCGGTCTTAAAGACAGCCGAAGATTTTAAGCGTGACTAAATACATTCTGGGTTCCCATGAATGGGTCCCAATGAACTGAGTGGAAGGCAAAGCAAATGACTAGCAATAACTACACACCCAAGCCGGAACATAAATTCACCTTCGGACTATGGACCGTGGGCAATCGCGGCCGAGATCCGTTTGGCGATGCGACTCGTCCGACCTTAAATCCGCCCGATGCAGTTAGAAAACTGAGTGAGCTCGGAGCTTACGGCGTAAACCTGCACGACAACGACCTGATTCCTATCGACGCCACTGCCGCTGACCGCGATCGAATTGTTCGCGACTTCAAGCAGGCCCTGAAGGATACCGGGATGAAGGTCCCCATGGCCACCACCAACCTGTTTTACGATCCCGCTTTTAAGGATGGTGCCTTCACTTCGAACGATCCTTCGGTGCGTCTGTATGCCTTGCAGAAGACGATGCGATCGATGGATCTCGGCGCCGAACTCGACTCGCACATTTACGTCTTCTGGGGCGGTCGTGAGGGAGCTGAAGTTGATGCCGCGAAAGATGCTCGTGAGGCGCTCAAGTGGAATCGCGAGGCCATGAATTTCCTTTGCGAATACTCGATAGATCAGGGCTACGACTACAAGTTTGCGCTTGAGGCAAAACCAAACGAGCCCCGAGGTGATATCTATTTACCAACCACTGGCGCGATGCTCGGATTCATCGCAACGTTGGACCACCCCGAGATGGTTGGGGTAAATCCAGAGGTCGGACACGAACAAATGTCCGGTCTGAATTTCTATCACGTAGTAGCCCAGGCGATCGAGGCAGATAAGCTGTTTCATATCGATCTCAACGACCAGAAAGGCCCTCGATTTGATCAGGATTTACGGTTTGGTTCTGAGTCGATCAAGAATCTGTTCTTTCTGGTTAAGCTGCTCGAAGAATCAGGCTATGCCGGTCCCAGACATTTCGATGCCCACTCTTACCGCAGTGAGAATCAGGATGGTGTTTGGGAATTTGCCAAAGGCTGCATGCGCAACTACCTGATACTCAAAGACAAAGCACGTCAATTCAATGAAGATTCGGAAATTCAGGCACTACTATCCGAAATTCGTTCTGGATCTCCTGAACATGCGGAAGAACTTGGTAGATATAGTCGTGCAAGAGCCGAACGTATTAAGTCGCTGCCGCTGGACCGCGAGCAGATCGCACGAAAGATTTTACCGTATGAGCGTTTGGACCAACTCACCATCGACATTTTGCTTGGCGTGAGATGAGTTAAGGCGGTTAGTGGAAGTCCAAAGATCAAAGGCCCAACAGCAAAACCATGATCGACAAAGTACGTTGGGGCGTCCTCGGCGTCGCCAACATTGCAACCAAAAAAGTAATTCCCGCCATGCAGGCTGGCGAGTGGTCAACAATCCTTGGAATTGCTTCAAGGGATCTGAACAAAGCAGAGCAGGCCGCCGCCCAATTAGGAATTCAGAAATCATACGGCTCCTATGAAGATCTACTTGAGGATTCGGACATAGAAGCCGTCTACATTCCTTTGCCCAACCATCTTCACGTCGAATGGACCATCAATGCCGCGCAAGCCGGAAAACATGTCTTGTGCGAGAAACCGATCAGCCTCTCTGTCGCCGAAGCGCTTTCGTTGCTGGACGTTAGAGAAAGCGCGGGCGTGCAGATCCAGGAAGCTTTCATGATCCGCACTCACCCTCAATGGCTGACGGTCTTAAATCTGATTCGAGACGGTCGAATCGGTGCAGTGCGATCAATGATGAGCTACTTCAGCTATAACAACCAGGATCCCAAAAACATCCGCAATATTCGTGAGATTGGTGGCGGTGGTTTGATGGACATCGGTTGCTACTTGATCTTCTGCTCCCGCTTGATCTTCGGATCTGAACCAAGGCGAGTCGTATCGCTAATTGAAGAGCATCCGGCGACGCATACCGACATACTTACCTCCGCCCTGCTCGACTTCGAAGAGGGTCAGTCGACTTTTACCTGTAGTACCAGAGTTGCGCCTTATCAGCGAGTTCAAATCATCGGCACAACTGGACGGATCGAGGTCCAGATTCCCTTTAATGCTCCTCCCGATAAACCTTGTAGGATCTTTATCGACGACGGTTCAGATTTAAGTGGCGGCGCAATTGAAACGATCGAGTTTGGAATCGTTGACCAGTATACGATCCAAGGGGATCTGTTTTCACAGGCCGTCCGCGGTGAGGCTGAACTTGTCTTGCCACTTGAAGATTCGATCAGGAACATGGCGGTGATCGAGGCTGTCTTCAAATCAATGGACACTCGCCAGTGGGAGCCTGTTCCGCAACTCTTCACCGGCGCTGCTTTCACAGCACCCGGTTGATGAGGACTTCTCCCTTTTCGAAACGCCGTAAGTTACTCAAGAAGTGTGTTACCTGACGCTCTTTTTCATTAGCATGACCTCCGGCTGTGTGCGGAGTAATAAAACAGTTTGGCGTGGTCCAAAGCGGATGATCCAACGGCAACGGTTCGGGATCAGTTACGTCCAGGTACGCTGCGCTAACTTTGCCGGATTCCAGCGCACGAATTAGCGCTCGCTGATCCAAAGTCACCCCGCGCCCGATGTTATAGACGATGGCGCCGTCTTTGAATTTCGCAAAGCGTTCTCCATTCAGGAAGTGACGAGTTTCACTGTTGGCGGGAAGAATATTTACTACGTGATCGGCGGCAGGAAGCAATTCATCAACCCGCGCGACCTCGATTACCGGAATCGGTTCGTCGCCCGCAACTCGACGTCGCACAGCGATCAACTTCAAGTGGAGCGGCTGAAGAAGCTCAACTACACGACGAGCAATCGAGCCAAACCCGAGAAGCAAAACGGTCTGCCCATTGAGTAACTGAGAGTGCGCCCGCAATTCGTGCATGGGCCAAGATTGGTGGTCACGTTGATTGTCGAGCGCAAGGGGAAGATTTCTGACGAGCGACATCATCATCGCCAGTAGATGTTGAGCGCAAGGTTCGTCATAAACCGCTGAACTGTTCGACATTAAAGTGCCGCGAGCCCGCAAGGCACTCTTAACCGATTCAACGTCATAGTTGGTATAGCCGGCAGAATTCAGCTGAACCCAACGCACAGTTTGAGATTCGACAATAGCCTGAGGATCCGGATAACCGAATGCTACGTCAGCATTTGCCAGCGCCTGTCGTGGCTCACCGGTGAGACCGGTTTCCGTATCCGCGAACATGAGCAATTGATGAGCGGCAGTTCCCTCTTGCAGCAGCTTTAAAGCAGGCCGGTCGTTTGTACCAAAGTCGTTGTTGCACCAGATACTCAGTTTCATAGAGGCCTTGCACTCTAAAACATGAACGAAACTCAAGCAACAGCCAAAACCGAAACTGGCGCGTTAAGCAGTAGCGCGACGCGTTCCTCCAGCTCGCAGTTCAAGCTTCCAGGTCTGCGTTGGTGGATGATGACCCTGATAATGCTTGGGTCAATTCTTAACTATCTCACTCGCAGCACGCTCTCGGTTGCCGCACCTAATGTCCTGCACGATCTGCATATCAACGAGCATCAGTATTCTTACATCGTCGGCGCATTTCAGATCGCGATTATGTTCCAGCCTCTGTGCGGCTATGTCATGGACGTGGTGGGACTGCGGGTGGGCCTTGCGATTTTTGCCACCGCCTGGTCGCTCATCAACATGGCCCACGGCCTGGCTCACAACTGGCAAATTCTCGCAGTGATGAGAGCTCTCCTGGGCTTTAATGAAGGTTCAGCCAATCCTGCGGGAATGAAAGCAACTGCCGAATGGTTTCCCGCAAGAGAGCGAGGCTTTGCCGGAGGAGTCTATAATATCGGTGCCTCTTTTGGTTCAATGTTAGCGCCGCCGCTCGTCGCCTGGGCCATCATCGCTTACAACTGGCAATTCGCATTTGTGATAACCGGCGGAATGGGATTGGTCTGGGTGCTACTGTGGATCCTCTTCTATCGTTCGCCCTCGCAACACCCCGCGCTCTCAGATTCCGAAAAAGAATACATCTCCAAAGGTCAAGAGGTGTTTCTCGAGAGTGACGGCACTCGAGCCTCGATATGGAAATTGCTTCAACAACGCAACTTCTGGGGTATCGCGATTCCGCGCTTTCTGGCTGACCCGACCTGGGGAACTCTTACAGTCTGGTTGCCTCTATATCTCAACACCGTACGCCATTTTGATCTCAAACAAATTGCGATGTTTGCGTGGATGCCGTTTTTGGCAGCTGACCTCGGGTGCTTGTGTGGGCCATCCATCACTGCAAGCTTGCAGAAATATGTTGGTCTCTCGCTCATCGATGCTCGGCGTACGGCTTTCTCGATTGGAGCGTTCCTGATGATCGGCGTGGCCTATGCTGGTTTTGTTGAGAGTCCATACACAGCAATTGCCTTAATAAGTCTTGCCGGATTCGCCCATCAAACTCTGTCTGTAACAGTCATCACGATGTCGTCAGATCTATTCAAGCGAAGTGAAGTCGCTACGGTTGCGGGAATGGCTGGTACTCTCGGAAACGCAGGTTTACTAATCTTTTCACTTCTGATCGGAGCGCTGGTGCTAAAGATTGGTTACTCGCCGTTCTTCATCTGCCTGGCAGTCCTCGATCTAATTGGTGCAGTTGTGCTGTGGACAGTGGTCCAGCCTCCTGAAGGAAAACAGTTGGCGGTTGGAAAATAAGATAACAACTAATGACCGCTATTATTAAAAACCCGATTCTACGAGGCTTTAATCCAGACCCTTCGATCGTCCGAGTTGGTGACGACTACTACATCGCCACCTCAACGTTTGAGTGGTATCCCGGCGTCCAGATTCACCATTCCAGAGATCTGGTGAATTGGCGTCTGCTGACTCGCCCTCTAAATCGCGCCAGCCAGCTAAACATGCTGGGTGATCCTGATTCTTGCGGCATCTGGGCTCCATGCCTGACGTTCGCCGGCGGACTTTTCTACCTGATCTATACCGACGTCAAACGGTATGGCCGGACCAGTCAGGCAGGAACCAGCGGAGCTTCGCTTCGGGACATGCACAACTATCTGGTTACCAGCGAATCCATCGATGGCGAATGGTCAGATCCAATCTTTCTAAACAGCAGCGGTTTTGATCCATCACTGTTTCATGATGATGATGGACGGAAATATCTGCTGAACATGCTTTGGGACTTTCGTCCAGGCAATAATCGGTTTGCGGGAATTCAGTTGCAGGAATACGCGCCTGCTGAAAAGAAGTTAGTTGGCCCACGCGAGATCATTTTTAAGGGTACTTCGATCGGTCTAACTGAGGGCCCGCACCTCTACAAACGGAATGGCTATTACTATTTGTTGACTGCGGAGGGTGGGACGGGTTGGGGCCATGCGGTCACGCTTGCGCGATCCAGAGCTTTGAATGGTCCGTAC
>Ga0163162_10001943_pt1 | contig 19412 bp, 15 predicted proteins | sample S55metaG_FD_115310 | JGI IMG/M metagenome (GOLD analysis project Ga0163162, IMG submission 115310) | Switchgrass rhizosphere microbial communities from Kellogg Biological Station, Michigan, USA - S5-5 metaG | ecosystem: Host-associated > Plants > Roots > Rhizosphere > Soil | place: USA...
ACAAAGTCTTCAGTATTCACCTCGATGAAATAGCAAGCGATGCCCGCCCGCGAGAGTTTTACTTTAGCCGAGTTGAAATCTGAATTGCTTGCGGAATCGACACCATCTGTCAGTGCAACTACGGCGCGACGGCGTACTTGATCAGTGACTGGAGCACGAAAAATGCTGTCAGCAACACGCACGAGTGCGTCGTAGTACGGGGTGCCATTGCTGCTGCCAAGGTTTCCGATGGCCTTCGTTAACTCCGCCCTGTCGTTTGTCAAAGGTGCGAGAACTTCGACGACCGCCATCGGATCGCTAACCGTTTGCGCCTGGTTGAAAGCAACGATCCCGACACGATCACCCGAACGTAGCGCATTGATAAAAGAGAGTGCCGCCTGCCTGATAAGACCAACATCCTCGCGTGTTGAACCTGAGGTGTCGAGCAAGAGAGCGATTTCGAACGGAGCATCTGTGGTGCCGAAGTTGGTGATAGTTTGCGGCTGGCCATCTTCCAATAAGCTAAAGTTTTCTGGCCGCAATCCAGACAGTGGACGGCCAGTGCTATCCGTCACAACCGCCGGCACTGAAACTAACTGAGTGTCGACTCGCACAACATCGCCTTCGTCCACTTCATCCGACGATGAAGCGGTCGGCTTCTTCTGGTCAGTAGTCTGATCTGTTCCGGCGACTCGACGGGGCCGCTGCGTTTGTTGGCTTGTAATCTCTTGCGCTCTCGCCGAACGAAGGAGGCGTTCACTTGTGACAAGCGTCATCGCAAGACTTAAGGAGAGACTGAGTCTGAACAAACTTCCAAGTTTGGATCGTGCTTTCATTGTTACAAATCCGGATGGGCTCGCTTACAGAGAAATATAACTGGAAGGCCCAGTGACTGCAAAAGGCTGCGAACCTATTGACCTAAACGCTGGGTTGAAACCTTCCACAAAACAAAAATAGCGCCACCTTGGTGGCGCTACGTTGTTAATAAGTGGCGGAGCCGACGGGACTCGAACCCGCGACCTCCGACGTGACAGGCCGGCGTTCTAACCAACTGAACTACGACTCCGCAAAACTGTTCTTCAAATATCTTTTGAGATCTGAGCGCTGGGCTCGGAGATCTAAAAGCTGGTAGGCACGGAGGGACTCGAACCCCCAACCTCTTCCTTGTAAGGGAAGCCGTCTACCATTGACGTACGTGCCTATTTCCAGGAAGGCCCTGTCGCCCGCCCTTCTTCGTTATGACGGAATATCCGTCGAATTCTCTGCGGCACGTTTCGAATCAATTATCAACGAACAAACAGTCTCGTAAACGAGTCGTCATGCTAAGAGAAGGACGTATGAGTGTCAAGTTAGCGGAAATGGAGGCTTTGGTGCTATTTGAATTGTGAGAATATTCGTCATTTTCCATTTCCTAGCTCATTTCCATGTGCCATTTGGAACTGGGGGCTCAAATGGAAATTAATCTCGCAGTCTCCTTATGTACACATCTGTACACATGATTTGGACGGACAGCTCTGATTCGCGCACTTCGCACGGAGGACACTCGACAATTTAGTCAGCACTCCAACTCCATTTTTGTTCCTTTTATCTAAGCAAACAGCCATCTAAGATCAAAAACAATCGTTTTAGAAAACAAATAACCAATTTGGCCTATTGACCCTGAACGTAATTTGAATAAAATTCACCCCAACGGCGCATGTGGTTGCTGGGGTGAGGACAGTAACCAATTGAGGCTGAATGCCTCCGCCAACCTTGAGAGGCCGGTCCAAACCGGCCTTTCGGTTTTTTAGGTGCGATAATATTCAACGCCGCCATGATTTCTGTAGCCGAAGCAATCCAAATTGTCATTGAACAAACACAAGTCCTGACGACGGAACGTCTGTCAATCCAGGATTCACTGGGCCGTGTGTTGGCTCAGGACGTGATTGCCGACACGGATCTTCCTCCATTCAACAGATCTCAAATGGATGGCTATGCTGTGCGCTCTGAGGAAACACAGTCAGTTCCAGTTCGCTTGCGGATCGTAGGTGAATCAGCGGCAGGCAAGGGTTGGCATCACGAAATGCACGAAGGGCAGGCTGTACGAATAATGACTGGTGCCCCGGTTCCTTTGGGTGCGGACGCTGTTCAGCAGGTTGAATTAACTCATGAGCTGAAAGACAACACAGTGGTTGAATTGTTGGAGAGTGTCGAGGCAGGTCGATCGATTGTGAATCGCGGTAGCGAAGTCACAAAAGGTGAGACAGTATTGCGGTCAGGTTCAATCCTCAACCCTGCCATGTTGGCAGTGTTGGCTTCTTTCGGATGCGCGGAAGTCGAAGTGCGACGGCGACCAAGCGTGTCGGTGATGGCAACAGGTAGTGAGTTGGTCACCGTCGATCAAGTCCCCGGCCAGGATCAAATTCGAGACTCAAATAACTACTCCATCGGAGCATATGCAGTTCGGGCCGGCGCCACAGTAGAGCGCCTTCCTTTGATCGGAGACAACACGGCGTCTTTGAAACGTGCGATTGAAAAGGCCTCTAAGAGGTGCGACATGATTGTTACTTCCGGGGGCGTTTCGATGGGTATTTATGATTTTACGAAAACAGCTTTGCAGGAACTCGGAGCAGAGTTGTTTTTTGAACGAGTCGCTCTACGTCCAGGCAAGCCAACAGTCTTCGGCCGCTTACCTAATGGAACACTGGTATTTGGGCTGCCGGGCAATCCAGTTTCCGTATCAGTCACCTTCAATCTCTTTGCCCGCACTTCACTGCTAGCTATGCAGGGAGCAACTGAACCGTCATTGAAGCCAGAAACTGGAGTTTTAGCGAAGTCGGTTAAGGGAAATATCGATCGTGAGAGTTATCTTCCGGCGCAACTCACAACCAACGATGACGGTCAACTCGTTGTGTTTCCACTGAAGTGGGGCGGGTCTTCAGACTTTGTGGCGTTCGCGGCCGCAACAGCTCTTCTGAACATACCGGCCGGAACTGGAAAAGTGGCAACTGATTCACTAGTGAAGCTAGTGAGATTGCCGTAGCTGGTTGCGGGTGTTTCAAAACTCGTGACCAATCTTTTGACCCTTCATCCCCGCCGCGATTCTCTCCGTTAGTCCATTGAAACCAGCAAAGCCTGGCAGACGTTCGATTCGAGCGGCAACTGTCCTATTGAAGTCCTTAACACCATCAACGCCCTTGAAGAGAGTCGACAAAACATAATTCGTTTCGTGCTCTCTTTTTGCTCCTTGACCAACCGGTGTCCAGAACCTGGCTATGATGAACCTTGCCAGACCGCGTGCAAATTTCTTTTCCGCTAGTTTCAATCTCGCGATGTTCCAATAGAAGCTCGCATGGATCGATTCTTCCTGAACAATGCCCATCACTAACTGCTTCAGTACAGGATGGCCCGCAAGGTCGCCAAGCTTGCGATAGGCTTGCACTGCTGTTACCTCGTTAATCGTTCCCCAAACCATGTGGGCTGCATGAAAGTGTGTGCCGAAAGGCCTCGATGCGTGATCGGCTACCCAGCTACCAATTAAATAACCCCGAGGGATCTTGCGCATCGCATCAGCTTGCCAGTTTTTACCCGTCGGATAACCAGCTTCCTCAAGGAATCGATTTAGCAAATTCCCGTGATGCAGTTCCTCGACGCTCCATCGATCCATAAACCTTTTGATAATTGGATCACGGCCGGTGGGCGTTCGCATGAGCTCGCGATAGTACATGTCAGTGAAGTACTCAATGTCGCGCATATAAAAGAGGACCGGCACAAATGCTTCGTTGAGAGAGTAGTTACTTACGTCCTTCCAACGAATCTGATTGACGTACTCTTTCGATAGTGCGCGCGGTTGTCGTTCGTACCACTCGAGAACCTCTTTGTCTGTCTCGAACACAGGTGAGCCTCCCTTTGGGGCTAAGTGATTACGGATTATTCTACGAGGCGATCTAAGTAATCGGATTGCTCGGGTCTATCCCTTAGCACTTGATTAGTACGAACGAACCAAAAAATGAGAGATGAAGAAAAGACTGAACCCTTGAGTTGTTGATAAAAATAGACTGAACCTGCTCCATCTGTCGAGGTCCAGACTTGCCTCGGTCCACATTCTGTTATCTACTTTTCAAAATGAAACCTCTTTCACATGTCGACGAACAGGGTCGAATCCGAATGGTGGATACGGGTGGGAAAGAAATAAGTTCCCGAAGAGCTGTTGCTTCTGCACGCGTCGTCATGAAAAGCGGGACTGTTGAGGCACTAAGAAATCGCCGGACACCTAAGGGAGACCCACTGGAGACTGCACGTTTGGCAGGAATAATGGCAGCGAAGAAGACAGCTGATCTTATTCCACTTTGTCATCCGCTGCCTTTGACTCACATTGACGTACAGGCACAACTTGAAGACTCCGGTGTATCGTTGACTGCTGAAGTTTCTACCAACGCGCAAACTGGTGTTGAGATGGAAGCACTGACGGCCGTGTCGATTGCAGCATTGACGATCTACGATATGTGCAAAGCATTGGACAAAGGCATAACCATCACTGAAATCGTCCTGGAAAGTAAGAGCGGCGGGAAGTCAGGCGATTATCGCCGAAGCGGCTGACGAGCAGCCACGAGAAGACGGGAACATCATCCCGGCGTCGTGCGTTATCCAAGTCGACCTTTAGTTTTAGGTGGCGACGGTCTTACAATAACGACAAACGCCGCCGAATCATGGAGATTTAAAATGAAAGTAAGTCTTTCAAGAGATGCCCGGCCTCAGGCCATGACCCTGCTGGTTGCAGCCACGATTTCAATTTTGCTTTGGTTCATTCCTTACGCCGAAATTCTGGCATATCCCTTCCGAATTTTCGTGACCTTCATCCATGAAGGTGGTCATGCGATTGCGGCCTTGATAACCGGAAATAGCGTTAGCAGTTTAAGCGTTGCGACAAATAGCAGCGGAGAGACCTACACGACGCAAGGTGGATTGATATCACAACTCCTGATCTCAAGTGCGGGCTACATTGGTTCGATGGCGTTTGGCGCGCTCCTCCTGACTCTGATTAGAAAATCCGTCGCTGCGAGGTTCGTGTTACTCGGTTCGGCGATTTTGGTTTTCGGCTTAACAATGATCTACGGATTATTCAAGCCACTCTATAGCGGCGTTGCGTGGTCGGGCATTCCATTTACGCTGTTTGCGGGATCCTTAATTTCTGTTGGGTTAATACTAGTAGCAAGATTCGCAAGCGCGAAGGTCGCTAGCTTCTTCGTCAGCTTCCTCGCTGTGCAGTGTGTACTCAATGCTTTGTTCGACCTGAAAACGGTGTTCTTTCTTTCATCTCCGTTCGCACTCCCAGTGCACACCGATGCCATGAACATGGCGAACGCTACGGGAATTCCAGCTATCTTCTGGGCGGTGATTTGGATTGTGTTAGCACTAGGAATTCTTTGGTTCGCGATGCGATTGTACGTTGCCGGCCGCGACAAAGGTTACCAACCCGATCTTCCATTTGAAGAAACACCAACGTTCTGATCTACTTAGCTCCTGGTCCTATACCTAAGTTTCTCTGCGTCCCAAGGATTAATTCTCAGGTTGGGAAGGGGATCCTGTCCCCGCCGTCTTGAATACCTCGACCTCGGATATTAGTCCTGAGTGGCGGGTGCAGGATCCCTTCCCTATCTGAAATTTGATCCTAAACACTATGCGTCGCCTCACACGGTAAGTACGTCGACTGGTAGTAATTTCAGTTTGCTACTAGCTTTTCCAATGCGGTCCCTTCCACAGTCAACTCAAAGAGCTTAGAAAACACACTTCAAGCTGGAGAAAGATGCAAACAAAGCCCTGTCAACTTCGTTGTCAACTAGAGTCGATGACCTTATTAACCTTACTGGCATTGATTACCGCGGCCTTTTTCAGCCTTAACGCAACTTCGATCGTTGCGCAGTCACCAAACACTGCGAGTCTTATCGTCGTCGTACAAGACCAAAATGGTGCTTTGGTCAAAGACGCCAAAGTGTCAGTAGTTAACACTGCAACCGGCGCCAATCGTGAAGGAATGTCAGGCAGTGATGGCAACGTCACAGTTCCCGCTCTGTCGCTCACCGGCACTTACACTGTCACCGTGTCAAAGGAAGGTTTCGGCACTGAAGAGAGAAAAGACATTGCACTTCGCTCGGGTGAAACTGCGACACTAAGAGTCACGCTGCTAGTCGGCGGATCTCAGTCTGAAGTCACGGTGTTTGGAACGACGGAAGGTGTCAGATCAAATCCACAGATCGGTGTTCCGCTTAAGGACAAGCAAATCGACGAGACACCCATACTCGGCCGCAAGGTGACAACGTTACCTCTTCTCAACTCCGCGTTCCGCCAGGGAAAAGGCACGGGCGATCTCTTCGTTAACGCCACGTACTTCATCACTGGCGTGGGCTCGCGACGCGCGACTACCTTCACACTTGACGGCGCGAATAACGACGAAGCCTGGGGACGCCAAACTGCGATCACCACGCTGCCTCTCGGTGCAGTTCAGGAAGTAAACGTGCTCTCTAACGCGTTTTCCGCAGAGTACGGTTGGACCTCTGGCCCCGCATTGAATTTCGTAACGAAATCAGGAACAAACGATGTACATGGTGAAGGCTTGTTCTTGTATCGTCCCGGGAGTTGGCAAGCTGAAACCTTCTCTACCAAGGGATTCTGTCCCAAATCGGTTCCTACTTGCGTAACGCCATCAACACTGCAGGCGATCAATCCTGTCGACATTCCTGATCAACTCGCTCAAGTCTCGGGAACTATCGGCGGCCCGATCGTCAAAGACAAAACGTTCTTCTTCGTCACGTCTGATTACACACACCAGGATCGAACAACGTTTCTTTCCACTTCGTTGCCATCGTTCGTATTGCCAGCCGACGGCAGTCTCGATTGGACAGGTCACTATCGCCAGTTTCTTTTCAACGGACGTCTCGATCACAAGCTGACGCAAAATCAAAACTTGATGTTTCGGTTCAACATCGATCGTTTCTACGACGACAATCCGCAGGATGCGGTGGGTGGCACAAATGCGCCCAGTGTCGCTCGCAAATATTCGCGCAGATCCTGGTCGTTCCAGGTGAACCACACCGCCGTTATCAGCACGAAAGTGCTGAACGAGGCACGATTCGCGTACTTGCATGGCGATCCTGTGACTCTTTGGGAAGCGCAGAACCTTTCAACTACATACACTCGCAGCGGGGCTGTACCGTTTACAGTTGGCCAATCGCGCGCGTCTGATCTCTGGGGACATCAACTGCAATTCTCGGACACGTTATCGTGGTCACACGGAATGCACTATTTCCGTTTTGGCGGTAGCGTGATTCATCACTCTTCGGGGGGCTTTGGTAGCGAACCCGGAACTGCAATCCTGGGCACATTCACATTCAAGAACACAACAACGGCGCCTCTCGATCAACTGACACTCAACGACGTACAGAATTACACGCAGCCAATTAACTTTGGCATCAGTACCTACGAACTGGGCCAGTGGCTGATAACCGGCTTCGCCCAGGACAGCGTTCACATACGTCCTGATCTGACTTTTGATCTCGGACTTCGTTACGACCGGCAGACACTGACAACTGCAACCAAGAACTTCGAACCACGCATTGGTTTTGGTTGGCATCCAAACGGTGACTCACGTACGTCGATTCGTGGCGGCTACGCGATGTATTACACGCAGATTAGAAGCAATGCGATCGCCGGCTACCTCGTCAATGGACTCGACGGCTTGACCACGTACACCGCGACTCCGGGTCAAACAGGTTTCCCAACTTGCTTGACGGGTCCTTGCCTACCGGTGCCTCTGGATCCGAAGACACTACCTCCTTCGCAATTACCTGCGCGTGACATCACAATCAGAGCGGGCCAACGAGCGTTTTACCAACAGCAGTTTGCGAAGTACGGCTTGAACTTCAATCTGCTACCGAATTATCCGGATGAGTTTGATAACCCACGCAGCCAGGTGATCACGATCGGCGGTGAACGTGAGGTAGTGAAGGGTTTCTTCGCCGGTGCTGACTATGTGCATCAACACTTGAGCGGTATCGATCGCACGATCGATTTGAATGCTCCCTCGGCTTTCGATCGCACCGCACCTGGACAAGTTCGTAGTGTAGCGGCTGCCAATGCCACGCGTCCGATCCTTCCAGTAAACGGAGGTGTGCGTCAGGTCAACGTGTTGGAGAACTACGGCGTTGCAGATTACGACGGCTTGCAGACACTGTTCAGCTATCGCGGCAACTCACGAATGTACGCATCGGTTAGCTACACGCTCTCGAAAGCGACGAACACAACCGAACCGGATGGTAACGGCGTCGCGCCGAACCAAAGCATCCTTCTGCGACTCGGTGGCGAAGAGCGTGGCCCAAGCATCGTGGATCAACGTCATCGTGCTGTTATTACTTTTAGCTACCGTTTCCCGTACAACATCACGGCGGGCACTCTGACCACGCTCGCCTCAGCGCGTACCTTCAGTGCGACAACTGGCGTGGACAATAACGGCGACGGCTTGAACAACGATCGACCAGTCATCAATGGATCGGTCATCAGCAAGTCAGCATTTCGTGGAACACCAACTTCTGATGTCGCAACGTTCATTGAAGGGCGGATCAAAACATCGGAAAGGACGAGCATTCTCCTCAGGCTGGAAGGCTTCAATCTTTTCAATCACGGTAACTTTCTCGGTCGCGGCGTAACCACCTACGGTGACGGTCTAACGCCTGCTCCAACATTCGGACAGTTCGTGGGCGGTGTTGGTTCGGCAACGAATGCAATCCCGGCATTCGCTAACATCGACCCACCGCGCATGTTTCAGCTGCAAGCACGGTTTATTTTTTAAGTAGTGGCACCGACTTCAGTCTGTGTGCCTGATATACAAGGGACTTAGAAGTAGGAAGGGGCTCGACTATTGCCGAGCCCCGTTTTTCTGAAGGAACACAGACTGAAGTCTGTGCCACCTTTCCCCGCTTTGAAAAGCCGGGCTAAATTCATCTGACGCTATGCGTCAAAACAAAACTGAACCAGTATCTGATGTTGGAGCACCAGAACTCCTTTTCTTCCTATACTTCAAAAACTCCGTGAGGTCTCCCCGGTGGTAGAGTCGCGTTTTCCTGGAGTGTCTTGTCCTGAGTCTCGCCAATATTCTTGTGAGATGGCCATTGACTGTATTGCCTTGAGAAAACTACTACCAGTCGCCGTAACCGGCGATGTATACATTTGTGAATTCGAGAATTGCTATCTAGAATGCAAAAGCTCTTCAGCAGTTCCGAACCATCCGATTCTCGTCGCCGATCTTGCTCATTTTCTTCACCACGTTTGGAACTGTGTTCGTCGCTGAAATTGTCGGCGACAAACTTCTATACACCACTGGTGTCCTTGCTGCTCGGTATCGAACACTTCCAATCACGCTCGGGATGGCTGGTGCCTTCATGGCAAAAATGGGTGTGGCAGTCCTCGTTGGTGAAGCAATCTCGCGACTGCCCCCGATCTTGGTAGCGAGCATCACGGCGATCAGCTTTCTTGGAGTTGCTTTCGCACTCTGGCGAAAACCTGACCAACCCACAGCGAAAGATAAAAACCACACTGCAAGCAAAGCGGCAATGGTTTCATTTGCCGCGATCTTCTTTTCAGAATGGGGAGATGTCGGCCAGGTAACGGCTGCAACCCTGGCAGCACGTTACCGACTGCCATTGATCGTCTGGTTAGGGGCGGTCGCGGCGATGACCACAAAAGGAGCCTTGGCAGCGTTCCTCGGTGCCGGTATTCGAAAACGAATTCAAGCGCATGTCTCACCCAAAGTTGTTCGCTATGCAGCCGTCGGCTTACTGTTAGTACTCGGCGTACTGAGTGTTCTGGAAATTCTCGTTGAGAGGCGCTAATCATTGATGGCTTCGAAACAGGAACGGACCGCAGCGTTCCGTTTCATTATTTGTCTTGGTGTCGTGAGTCTGTTTGCAGACATGACTTACGAAGGTGCCCACAGTGTCATCGGTCCCCTCCTAAAAGATCTCGGAGCAACCGCCACCCAGGTCGGCATCATTGCTGGTCTAGGTGAAATGATCGCCGCGAGCCTGCGTTATTTTTCCGGAAAACTTGCAGACAAGACTCGAGCCTATTGGACGATCACTACTCTCGGCTACTTCCTGAATCTCGTCGTGGTGCCCGGGTTGGCATTTGTGGGAAGCTGGCAGGCGGCTGCCTTGCTGGTCGTCGCGGAACGGACTGGCAAAAGTCTTCGCGGTCCCGCGCGTGACGTCTTGCTTTCTGAAGCAACGGAAGTAGTCGGTCATGGGTCAGGTTTTGGTATTCACGCGGCGATGGACCAGACGGGGGCGGTGCTGGGACCGTTACTCGTAGCCGGATCAGTCGCACGCAGTCATCATTTCGGTCCGGCGTTCTTGTGGTTAGGGCTGCCCGCAGTAGGTGCCTTCATTGCGTTAGTGTTTGCGCGCGCCGTCAGCCCTTACAAAGGAACTCCACCCAAAGAGGTCAAGCAACAGAAACTTCCGTCTGTGTTCTGGATTTACGTGGGGGCCGCAGGTTTACTTGCGTTGGGTTTCGTCGACTTTCCATTGTTGTCGTACCACTTCGAAAAGAACTCCATTTTGAGTCCCGAAGGCATACCGCTAATTTACGCTGCGGCGATGGGGATCGTGGGACTGACAGCATTAATCTTTGGCCGCCTGTTCGATCGATACGGTATTCAGGTGATTGTTTTTGGAATAATCGTATCGTTACTGACGCTTCCCTTTGGTTTTCTTGGGGGCAGGATCGGCGCTTACATCAGCGTAGCCTGCTGGGCCACTGGTCTCGGCGCGCAGGATGCGACGTTGCGATCGGGAATTTCGCAGGTTGTTTCAATGAACAAACGAGGTACTGCCTTCGGTGCTTTCAATGGGATTTACGGTGTGCTGTGGTTCTTTGGAAGCGTAGCGATGGGAGTCTTGTACGATCACTCGTTAATGGCGTTGGTGGTTTTCGGTATGCTTGCGCAGATCTTGTCAGCCGGAGTGTTTATGTGGCTTCGCCGTCCGCTTGATACGGCAGCGAATTAGTGAAAGTGGCACAGACTTCAGTCTGTGGGCTCTTTTTTGCGATGTTGACGGGATACACAGACTAAAGTCTATGCCACTAAACAGACTGAAGTCTGTGCCACTGATTAGCTGAGCACCACGACGACGTGCTCGATGAGGGAATGGACAGCGGCGAGAACATGAGGACGAGTTTCTATAGTTAGGCCGACCGAAACAACCAGGATCAGAATTAACCACGGTAATACTCGAAAGATGGGCGCACGGCTACCCAACAAACTTGGATCGCTTGCGGATAGTTCCAACAATCTTCGCACTCGCGTTTTTACTCCACGTGTTTCCTCGGCACCAACTAAAAAAGCAGAGGATGGCATGACGTGACGTTGATCTGAAGGAATCAGTCGTGCTATTCGCACCAGGGCCGACGCCAAATCCAACGCCGTCGCTGAACTCTTTTGTGCTGCATGCTCATCGGCCGCGGACTCTGAGGCTTCACCCCATGCTCGATCAAGCGAACGACCACAGGGAATGATTAGCAACGCGGCCCGACTCGCTCGCAGCATTGAACGCTTGAGGTTGTCGTGTGCAGCCATGTGACCATATTCATGAGCGATTGCTGCGGCCAACTCATCTTTCGTTAGTATCTTCAATACCTGTTCGGCGATGAACAATCGCGGACGAAAAGTGCCAACCACAGCGATGATCGGAAATGAATGCGATAGCCGATACGCTGGGACGGTCACGTCCTTCAGTTGTATCCGCACTGCGTTAGCCACCCACATCTTTAACAATGAACGAGTGGCCCATGACGAACGAATGCCTCGCCAGATTGCATAACCAACACCAACCGCTGAGATCGTTGCAAGCGTTCCGAGTTTGAGGCTAACGAATTCGTCTGTGGACTGAGGTTCGTAAACAAGGTAGGACGGAATGATAAATGCGATAGTCCAAAGGATTGAAATCGTCGGCGGTCCGATGCGCATGACAAAGAGAAGTTCAGCGCGCGTTCGCGCAGAGCAGTGCAAGAGCGGACGTCTAAGCAGGTACCACAGTCCAGTAGCAGCTGCCGTTGCTACAGCATTCACGGTCAATAGCATTGCTAAGACGAGCGTTATGCCCAAAAACTCATACATAAACTAGCTCTTTCGTCGCAGCTCTTTCTTCTTCTCTTGCACCAGGCGATCCAGTTCGTCGAGCAGCTCTCGATCTCTCTCGCTAATTGTGTCAACGATGCAGGCGAGCACAGGCGCGACGCCGTCTGCCCCATGTCCCAACAGTCCGTCGATCACGTCTTCTTTAATCCCCTGATCAATATCTGCCTGGGAAAGCACAGCGGCATAGACAAACGCCCGGCCATCCTTGCGACGCTCGAGTAGATTCTTCTTGAAGAGTCTGTCGAGCGTTGTCATCAAAGTGGTATAGGCAACTTTCTCGTCAAAAGCACGGTAGATGTCCCGAACGCTAACTTCACCGAGTCGCCAGGCTTCTTCGAGCACCTGCCGCTCAAGTTTGCCCAAAGCGAAGCAGGCAATTTCCCGTGGGCGACGAAAACCGCGCAGAAGAAATCTTGTAGTCTTCATAACGGCGGCCATTTTCTCGGAGGAGTCTCAAGCGTGTCAATGACATTTGGGACAACTTGCTGTTGCACTTCGTACTTTGAGCTTTGTGCTTTGAGTCTCCCGCTCTATTGACCTCCTTGGAGTACGGTGCCCGGCACTGCTTTGATAGAGTCCGTTGCAAACTCAAACTTCTCATTCTCCCCAAGCTTCAGCTTGGGTCTAGTGGCGACTCAAAAAAGTAGTTAACCCTTTCAACGGTTTATCAAGAGACACTGGAAACTTTTGAAAACCGTTAAAACGGTTCCGAGATTTCACGGCGAGATCCGAGCCCCAGGCTAAAGCCAGGGGAGAATGAGAAGCTAGATTTGGAAGAGATCTAAAGCAACAGCCCGAAACAAAGCCCAAAGTACCAAGCACAAAGCTCACCTTTTAGGGTCCGCTAGCGTCCCGGTTCCTCCCTACGCTATTATTCGAGGTTTGCGACTCTGCATAGATTCTTATCTGTAGGTCGCAGCTTTAGAAATATGCCAGAAGAAGCCATTCAGGTCCGGGGAGCGCGCGTTAATAACCTCAAGAACGTGTCGTTTTCCATCCCCATCAACCAGATGACTGTAGTTACGGGTGTTAGTGGTTCGGGGAAGTCCTCTCTTGCCTTCGACACGATTTACGCTGAAGGACAGCGACGTTACGTTGAATCGTTGTCTGCCTACGCCCGACAGTTTCTGGAACGAATGGACAAACCGGACGTCGATGAAGTTCGTGGAATCGCTCCGGCCATTGCGATCCGACAGAAGAACTCCACGCGTAACCCCCGTTCGACCGTAGGCACTCAAACTGAAATCTACGACTATCTGCGCTTGTTGTACGCCCGCGTAGGGCAGACCTTCTGCCGCGTTTGTGGACGTCAGGTTTATCGAGATTCACCGGAATCAATAGCCGACGAAGTGCTGAACAATTTGAGCGACGGAACACGATTTTACGTCGTGTTTCCTGCCACGTCCGGTCTCACTTCAGAACTTTCTGAAAAGACGAAACCGAAGTCCGGCCGTCGTCCGAAGCAACTCGCTCTACGAAATACTGTCGTTGCTCACTTGATGAGCTTGATGCAACGAGGATTCACGCGCTTGTTAGTTGGTGGTCAAATTCTCGAATTGACGTCGCCTGATGACTACAGCCGAACTGATTTCGAGGATGTGTTCGTTTTGGTCGATCGGCTTACCGCACGGTCGGATATCCGGCAACGCCTGGTGGATTCACTGGAGATTTGTTTTCAGGAAGGACACGGAACAGCGCTTATACAAACGGCCGAATCTGAACCGAAACGATTTCATTTCTCAGAACGCTTTGAATGCAAATACGACCATACAGTCTACGCCACGCCCGAGCCACGACTCTTCAGTTTCAATAACCCGTACGGGGCATGTCCAACATGCCAGGGCTTCGGTAACACGATCGGCCTGGATCTCGATCTTGTGATTCCCAATCCTGGTTTGTCGCTCAAAGAAGGCGCGATCGAGCCCTGGACAAAACCTCAACATGAGTGGGCCATGAACGAACTGAAGCAGTTCTGTCGTGTAGAAAAGATTTCCATGACTACGCCGTTCGTTCAACTCTCGAAAGAAGATCAGCAAGCGATCATCGAGGGCCGAGGCGAATGGTCCGGTGTACGCGGTTTCTTTGAATGGATGGAAACAAAGAAATACAAGCTGCATGTGCGAGTGTTTCTCTCGAAGTACCGTGGCTACACATTATGCCCTGACTGTAATGGAGGACGGCTGAGACAGGAGGCACGAGACGTCAAGGTTGGAACCAGGACGTTGCCCGAAATCTGTAGTCTTTCGATCAAGGATGCTGACGAGTTTTTTGGGGCGCTCAAACTTTCCAGCGAACAGGCAGCTATCGCGGAACGAATACTCTTTGAAGTCCAGCGCCGGCTGAGATTTCTTGTTGAAGTTGGTCTTGATTACCTAACGCTTGATCGTTTGGCCTCCACTCTTTCCGGAGGAGAAGCTCAACGAATTCAGCTGGCAACAAACCTCGGTTCATCATTGGTCGGCGCTCTCTATGTGCTCGACGAACCTTCAATCGGTCTGCATCCACGTGACAACGATCGACTGATTCGCCTCCTGAAAAATCTGCGCGACATCGGCAATACAGTGCTGGTCGTCGAACATGACGCTGAAATGATGAGATCTGCCGACCACATTTTGGACATTGGTCCTTCAGCGGGCGAACTCGGTGGTCGCGTCATGTACGAGGGTGATTTTGCCGGTCTGCTGAAGGATGAAACTTCACTCACAGCGCGTTACCTTCGCGGCGATGCAGAGATCAAGGAACCGAAACAACGTCGAGCCGCTCAGAAGCGACAGCTTTCGATTGTTGGCGCATCCGAACACAACCTCAAATCGATCGATGTCGACATTCCCCTCGATATGCTCGTTTGCGTTACAGGTGTGAGTGGCTCCGGCAAATCGACCCTGATTCACGACTGCATTTACGCAGGTCTGAAAAAACAGCGCGGCGAGTGGCAAGGTCACGTCGGCGCTTTTCACAAGCTCGATGGGACTCAGCTAATCGACGATGTGATTCTCGTAGACCAGTCTCCGATTGGCAGAACACCAAGATCAAACCCCGTCACTTACATAAAGGTCTACGACGCGATACGTGAAGTGTTTGCAGGGACACGTGAGTCCCAGTCTCATGGCTTTGATCCATCGCACTTTTCGTTCAACTTGCCAGGCGGTCGATGTGAAGTTTGCCAGGGAGACGGCACTGTCACAGTTGAGATGCAGTTTTTGGCTGACGTCGAACTCGTTTGCGAAGAATGTAAGGGAACAAGATTCAAACAACAGATTCTCGACATTCGCTATCGAGGAAAAAACGTACACGAAGTCTTGAGTATGACTGTGCGAGAAGCGATCAGTTTCTTCCGTGAAGTTCCGAAGATCACAAATCGCTTGAAGGTACTTGACGATGTTGGTTTGGGTTATTTGCGATTGGGACAGTCGGCAACAACACTTTCTGGAGGCGAAGCTCAACGCATCAAGCTCGCGGCGCACTTGTTGAAACGAACAGGAGCAAAGACACTCTACCTCTTTGACGAACCCACTACCGGCTTACACTTCGACGACATCAACAAACTACTGGCTGCGTTTCGGGCGTTGATTGACGCCGGCGGTTCTTTGTTGGTCATCGAGCACAATCTCGACGTAATTAAGACGGCAGACTATGTCATTGATCTCGGCGCTGAAGGTGGCGATGCGGGTGGTTATATCGTTGGAACGGGTACTCCCGAAGAGATAATGAAAATCAACGGGTCACACACTGGTAGGTTCCTCCGAGACTATCTCGCGAAATCGAATGGACATCTGAAGCGGAATGGAAACGGAAAGTGATTCTTAAAAAGATTTATAGGGTGCGGGGACAGGGCCCCTTCCCAACCTGACAATTCATGGCCAATGAGTGAATCGGCTGCAACGACGCTAAACCTACCCGAACAAAAACCGCGAACACGCATTCCTCTTCGCCGCCGCCTTATTTACATCTCTTTAATATATGTCGTCTTCTTACTGCTGTTGTGCGGCATTGAGATCTTGACTCGTTTCACAATGACACCCGTTTCGAGTCTTGATCTCTTCGTATCTACTCCGCAACAAAGAATGCAGGTCGCCGATCCCGCGCAGGCTGGAATCTTTGAAGGCGATCCGTTGCTGCTCTGGCGGCTTAAGCCAAACCTCAATCATGTTGTTTGGGATTTCACTGTTCTCTCGACGAACAGCCAGCACTTTCGCGCTGACTATCCCATTGTCGAAAAACCAGCAGGCACTTTTCGAGTAATCTGTTTAGGAGACTCAGTTACCTTTGGCTATCGCGTGCCCGCCGTATGGCCCGATAGACCAACCGAGTACGATCATGAATCGTTGCCGTTTCCGATGCTGCTTGAAAAGCATCTACGTTCGGTAAATCCGGGTCGAAAGATCGAAGTTTTTCCCATGGCTGTTCCCGGGTATACAAGTCACCAGGGCCTGGCCTGGTTGCAGCGCGACATCAACCAGCTGCAACCTGATATGGTGATTGCAAGCTTTGGGTGGAACGATGCCAGTTTTAGCAATGTTGCGGACCGCGAGGCGATACGAATGGATTTCTATCCGGTGGCGGTTCGTTGGTTAATTGATCATAGTCAGGCGTTCGCTCACGCGACTCAATGGCTACGCAGCCGCAATCCGACATCGCAAGGACAAACACATCCAGTTCCGCGCGTCTCTCAGCTTGAATACCTGAACAACTTTTCCAGGATAGTTGATCTTGTACGAAGTCGAGGTGCTGTCATCGTGGTAGTCGCAGCTCCGTATCGCGACGCTGCAACAAATCCGCCGGAAGCTGAGTTAATGAAACAATACCGGGCAACGTTACGAGCGAACATGAAGGAACAAAAGGTTCCCTACCTTGAGGTGCTCGAATTAACGGAAGCCGCCTCACCTGCCAATGGTGGATTCTTCGACGAGCTGATTCATCCAAACAACATGGGACATCGTTTACTTGCATCAGAGTTGCTCAAGCTTATGGAGAAAGAGAGATTGCTGGGAGATCTCAATGTCGCGGGATTTGAGCCGTGAGCGATCAACTTGTAGTTTCGCCAAAACTGCTAATCGTCGTAATCTGAGAATGAATGTGAGGATGGTATTGATATGACACTAGGTGAAAAGATCATCGCTGACTTAACTGCTTCGATGAAAGCTCAAGACGCGCCGCGAACCTCGACACTGAGAATGGTGAAAGCGGCGATGATGAACAGGCAGATTGAAAAGGGTGGACAACTTGACGACGAAGAAATCTCCAAGCTCCTGCGTTCGCTCGTGAAACAACGTCACGACTCAATCGAGCAGTATGAGAAAGCTGGTCGCCAGGAATTGGTGGACAAAGAGGCCGCAGAGATTCGTGTCATCGAAGGGTACTTACCGCAGGCCGCGTCGCGCGAAGAGATCGAAGCGGTTGTTGCGGAAGCAATCGCTTCAAGCGGCGCAAGCACGATGAAAGACATGGGTAAAGTCATGAAAGCTGCGCAGGCTGGTTTAGCAGGCAAGAATGCTGACGGGCGGGTGGTGAGTGAGATTGTGAAAAGTAAACTCGGTGGCTAGTCCAATTTACCGAACCGACATTAGCGCCGACTCTTCAAACGAAAGCACTGAATAATGAAACCTCCCAATCGTCGAAGCTGGGCGATATTCTTTGCTCGGGAAATCCTGGGTTTCATCTTCTTCATGGCGGGCGTATACAAAGTTTTCCAACTAGGCCCTCTTGAACACGCGCGCAAATACTTCCTGCCGTTCGCAGATACGTTTCTGCCTGTGTGGTCTTTGTGGGCGACTGGAACGGTAATTCCATTCATCGAACTCGTCTGTGGCGCACTGCTTTTGATCGGCCTCAGAATTCGCGACGCACTTATTGGGCTGGGGTTTGTTCTTGTCATTGTGACGTTTGGCCATCTTCTCAAAGAACCGCTTTACCCGTTTCACGAGCATGTAATCCCCCGGTTGGCGTTACTGCTTTTTGTACTCCTATTACCTGCTGAGGACGACCGACTCTCGCTCGATTACATTCTTTCAGCGACGAGAAAATCAGCCTAAATCAACCCAATTGGAGCGCTTGCATTGCTTGAACCCGGGCCTTGGGTCGGTTGCTTCGACCATGTGCTTTCCGTATAATCCACAGCTTGCTCGAAGGCACAGGGTCTTGTCCGGTGGGTTCGCGCCCACTTTTTCTTTTGGGCAAGAGAACTTCGGGGGTGGAGATGGCAGAAAATTCGATTGCACAAAGGGTTCAGGCAATCGCTGAACAGGCAGCAATCGACCACGGCCTGGAGTTGGTACACATCGAGGTTGCAGGGCCCGAGAACAAGCCAATTGTTCGTGTTTTCATTGATAAGCCGCAGGGTGTCACCCACGACGATTGCTCGGAAATGAGCCTCCATCTGGGCACGATCCTCGACGTTGAAGACTTTATCCATGCGTCTTACACGTTGGAGGTGTCATCACCCGGACTTGAGCGCGGCCTGTACAAACGAGCCGATTACGAGCGCTTTGCTGGCAGTGACGCGAAAATGAAAACTCGCCAGCCAATAGACGGGCAGCGAAATTTTCGAGGTCGTTTGCTGGGTGTTGATGGTAGTGACGTGCTCTTTGATGATCGGACAAATGGGAAGGTGCGAATACCGCTCGATATCATTACCAAGGCGAATCTCGAGGTAGACGTTAGCAGCGAGCTTCGCAAAAGTGGTCGATAACTTCCTTTTACACGTTGCGCTGATTGCAACCATAACAATTGAATAGGCTCAACGACGCGGATACTTATGTTCTGGCGTCGAGCCACTGAGATAAAGAGAGTTTCATGAGTTCATCGATAGCACAAAACATTGAGGCGCTTTGCCAGGAACAAGGTATCGAACGTGACCTGGTAATCGACGCCATGAAAGAAGCCGTTCGTGCAGCGGCCAAAAAACAATTTAAGTCAGGCGAAGACATTCAAGTCGACTGGAACTCTGAAACCGGCATTGAATTGTCGGCATCAAAAGTCGTCGTTGATGCAGTCGAAAACCCGGCGACGGAACTCTCAATCGACGAAGCGCGCGAACTAGCGGGTGACGAAGTCGAGTTGGGCGATGCCCTTCTGCTTCCATTACCAATGGAGGAACTCGGACGTATTGCCGCTCAAACAGCGAAACAGATTCTGTTTCAGAAGGTCCGCGACGCTGTCCGCAGCAATGTTTACGAACAGTACATCGATAAGATCGGCGATCTCGTAAACGGCTATGTGAAGCGATTCGAACGCGGCAACATCATCGTAGACCTCGGCAATCTCG
>Ga0163162_10001944_pt1 | contig 19412 bp, 16 predicted proteins | sample S55metaG_FD_115310 | JGI IMG/M metagenome (GOLD analysis project Ga0163162, IMG submission 115310) | Switchgrass rhizosphere microbial communities from Kellogg Biological Station, Michigan, USA - S5-5 metaG | ecosystem: Host-associated > Plants > Roots > Rhizosphere > Soil | place: USA...
CGAACAGCCGCACATTGGGGACGAAGTTTTCCGCTTCCGGCGCGGTATAGGCAAAGGGATTGATGTCCAGGTTCGCATCATCGCCATAGATGCCCCAGACAGGCTGGTCCCCGGCGTCCACTTCCCCCTCCGGCTGGCCCGCGGATGCCAGCTCAAAGGCACTACCCATCTGCCCTGCCGGCAATGCCTCGGTATAGGCCGTGCGGATACTGGCTTCCTTTTCAAAAAGATGGTAATAAAAACTTCTGGCGAACTCTTCCGCGCTATGATCATTGATGGGCGCGCTGGTGGCGATCACCGCGGGAACGCCTGCCTTCAGGAGCCGCTGCACCTGTCCTGCAGTGGAGCATCCGTTGAGCACCACCAGCTTCAGGGCGCCTGACCGCGCGCTCTTTTCCAGCTGATCGATGATGCTGTTGGCGTGAACCAGGCGGTCGCCCAGCAGCACATGCTCGCCGCCCGCATGTCCGCTGTAATTGAACAGGGCGATGTCGCCGGAGAATGCTTCCAGGTAGTCGTTCACTGTCCGCACTGTACAGTAACGATCGGGATGGATCTGGTAGCTGGCCTGCACATCATTGTGGATGAGCGTGCCGTACACGGCGTTGAATTCGTCCTCCAGTTGTGGCAAACGGTTTTGCTCGCTATTCGCATAAGCTAAAAAGATGACCTCCATAACACAGCAGTTTATAGCCTGTAAGGCATGGTAAATGGGTCTTGTGCCATCAGATCAGAGTCTGAAATGTTTGATAGGGGTAAGAAAAGTCGGGAGACTGGTGGTAAGGGTTGTATGCAAAAATAATAATTTTTCTTAATCTCTCCTATACCCTTTATAGGGGTATTTATAATGGCAACAGTAAATGGGTGTTTTTCACGTATGTGTGACAAGGAAAAGGCTGTACCTTGAATGCATACATATGAAACATACATATGAAAAAGGAAAACCCATCACCAGGCATCGGCGTCATCCTGCCGGACGACTTCGACATTGCCACCCAGCTTGGAACCCACACACGGGGCTTCCGGCCAACCTTAAAGGTGCAGGCTGTTCCAATGCCCGCTGCTGCTGCAGGTCCTTCCCTGGACGATTGGGTCAGATCTTCGCTGGCGAATGCGGGCCTCTCCATTTCCGGAGAAGTCGATGTACTTCCCGGCGCCGCTGCTGCAGGCAGTCCAAAGAGAGCTTTACCGGAAAATAATAAGGTATCCTTCCAGGTGGACCTGAAAGAGGATGAGAAGGCAGTCGTCCTTTTCGAGCAGAATGGCATGTATGTATGGCAGCACGTGCCGAAGCAGCAAACCACCGGCAATGCTGAGGACAGGGCGCTCCGGGGTGGCGTGGGACAACAGACGGCTGTCTTTGAGATCAGCTTTTCGGATGCGGCAATATCCCCGGAAAGTGCACAGCAACGGGGCGTGATAGCTGATGCGCTGAAAGAATTCGTATTCGATAAGGTCAAAGCCTTCGTGCTGAAGTTTGTCGTCGGCAAGACGGTGGAGATAGTGGGTCGTCGATTGGAAAACAACGTAAAGCCAGGCATCATCTCCATCACATCCGAAGACCCCGCAAGCTGGCAGTTGGTGGCAGGAGTGGACCAGCTCCATTTGCCAAAGAACCGGGCGCCGAAAATACTTTTCCTGCTGCACGGCACCTTCAGCAGCACCGTAGCCGCTTTCGGCGATCTGGGAGCCACGCCCTGGGGAACGAGCTTCCTGCGGGCCAGCCTGCAATACTACGATGCCGTCATCGGCTTCGATCATGTCACGCTGGGAAAAGACCCCCGCTACAATGCCCAACAATTGCTGGATGCTTTCACTGCAGCCGATTGGCCCCATGCGCCTGTTTTCGACATCGTCACGCACAGCCGCGGAGCGCTTGTCGTCCGGTCGTTCATCGAGCTGCTGCTGCCGGGCCAGCCCTGGCAGCCTGTCTTCAACAGGGTCGTGTTCGTAGGCAGCACCAACGAAGGGACGCTGCTGGCGGAGCCGCACAATTGGGAGCATCTCATCGATCTTTATACCAACCTTACAGCAGGGACCTGCCGCGCCTTGTCGGTCATTGCTCCGCATACAGCTGTCCCCGCGATGATCTTCTCCGGCATCGTCGGGAACATCGGCAGCTTTGTTAAATACCTGGCAGAGGCAGCTGTCACGGAGCTGCCAGGGCTGCAAGCCATGCAGCCCGGCGGGGAATTTATCAGCCTGATCAATCAGACCCAGCAGGGACAGCCTACGATCAGCAATAGCTACTACTGCGTCATCACATCCGAATTCAAGGCGGTGCTCTCCGGCGATCACGAACCAAAGGAGCTTCCCAAAAGGTTCCTGCAATTGCTCGCCGGCGGATTCATCGGGCAGCTGATGCGCACGGCCAACGATCTTGTGGTGAATACATCCTCCATGGATGGCATCGACAGGACTGCGGGCAACTTCATCAAAGAGCGATTTGATTTTGGGCCAAACCCGCAGGTGTACCATACCAATTATTTTACGAGGCCGGAAGTAGCCAATGCCATCGTCAGATGGTTGGGCCTGCCGGCTGCGGCTCCTGGCATTGTCACTCCCATCGGACAAACCCCGCCCGGCGGGCAAACCAGAAGTTCCCCCATTCCCGCCGTTCCTTCCATTGGCCTCTACAAGGGGACGATCCCTTCGAAGGCTATCCACCCGCAAATTGATACGGACATTATCACAGTGCCGGCTGACCAGCCCGGCTATATGCTGGAAAGACTGCTGAAGAACAGTTCCCCCAGCTTTGTGGTCGTACAAAGACAGCATGGCAGCCGGCTGCTGCACTATGCTTTCAGAGGAGAAGAAGCCTGGCGAAAATTACAGGGCAAGTCTGATCGATCCATTTTGGATGCGTTCGACCTGCACGAAACGGATGCTTCTGACTCCCAGCAATTTTCTGAAGACATGCAGCCTGTCATCAACGAAGCACCTGCATCCTCCGGCGCCGGCGCTGTCACCACTTTTCGACAGGTCGTCATCGGTGAACAGGGTCCCATGGGCGTCATCCCGGAAAACACCGGGGCGCCGGATGTCATAGCCCTGGCGAAGGCGGCCCGCGTGGTCAACGCTCCCCAGGGACCGGAAGACCTGATGTTCACCCGCCGGACAATGCCCTCCTTTGCCGGGGAAGGTGACCCCTTCGAGGAAAGACGAAAACGTACATCCGGATCGCCAGTGATGAGCCCGCCAACAATGAGCCCGCCCAAGCCACCAGCGATGAGCCCTCCACCGCCAAGCCCGGCACAGGCGGGCGCCGGCGACCGCTCCCTCCCCACTCCACCGCCGCCTGCGGAAGAAAAAAAAGTGCTCTGCCATTTCTACGCAGAAATGGATGAAGAAGTGCTGGTCGGTCACACCACTACGATGCTGGTGACCGTCTCCCGTGAAGCGCTGCAGCGGGCCGTACACAATGCCGCCCAACAGGGGGGCCACGACGTGCTGGAAAACAAAAAGCTCCTGATCAAGATCATTGCCAGGCCCGGCTTTATCATCGTAGGCGACAATGATGGAAGGCTCGAGATCGATGTCCCCCAACCGGGACTGCCGGCAGAACGTTTATTCGATTGCCAGGCGACGCAGGAAGGAGCAGGAGAGATTTGGGTCATGGTAAGCCAGGGCGGCGTGGTGTTCCTTAAGCTGGTGCTCCGGCCACGGGCAGTGACCAGCCGCTCGAAAGTTCCTGCACGCATCAGCGACGAGGCGGATGCCAACCCGCCCAAGGCTTTACCGACGCCGCTGAATCAGCTGCGGATAGAAGAGTTCATCAGCGCCGAAGGCATCTATTATAAGATCGATATTTACTCGGAGGGACTAAAGCTCAACGGACGCTATAAGTCCAACCCCATTCCCATCCAGGGCGGCGACAGGGTGAAATACGTGGCAGGGCTGTACGAGCGGATCGAACGTCGCTGGCTCAGTACCAACAAGGACGTGGAAAAATTTGCGGACGAGCTGCGGGCCGAAGGGGCCGACCTCTTCGACGAGCTGATCCCGAAGGAGCTGAAAAAAATACTATGGGACCACCGGCATGCATTCAACAGCATACAGGTGATCTCCAGCGAACCCTTCATCCCCTGGGAACTGGTGCACCTGCGTGAGCCGGATACGACAGGCATGCCTGAAGAAACACTGTTCCTGGGACAAATGGGTTTGACCCGCTGGCTGGAAGGAGCCGGCAGGAACGGCTGGCCGCCGGAGCAGCTAAAAGTGCGGAACGACGCCATCCGCTATGTCATACCGCATTACCCTCACCCGGATTACCAGCTGCCCGAAGCATTGACAGAAGAAGCGTTTTTAATCGCCGGCCTCGGCGCCAAACCCATCCTTCCCGATGCGGGTGAAGTGAAGCAAGCCCTCAGCCGTCCGGGAAATTTTGACATCCTTCATTTTGCCTGCCATGGAAGGGCCGCCATCAACGACATTGCCGATGCAAATCTATTGATGGAAGGAAGGGTGGAGAATGGCAACTATATCCTCGACAGCCTGGGGGCCACCACCGTCTCGAAATTCAGCAGACTGGCGCAGCAGGACCAGGGGCCGCTCATCATCCTCAATGCCTGCCAGGCCGGATTGCAGGGATACAAGCTGACGGGCATCGGCGGATTCGCCAACGCTTTTCTGATGGCCGGAGCAGGCGCCTTTGTAGGCGCCCTGTGGTCGATAGGAGATCATCCGGCCTTCACTTTTACGGAGACATTTTACAAGGCGCTGAAGCAGGGCAAAAACCTTTCGGAGGCTACAAGGATGGGCCGTGATGCGGCCAGGGCGGCCGGCGACGCCACCTGGCTGGCGTACGTCGTATATGGGCACCCGCACCTGGCCGTGAAGTTTGAAAAAAATTGATGGCGGCTACCGGCTTCCTGATCACTGCCCCTTCGAATGACAGCCACTAGGGTCGTATCTCCCGCATATCATGGACACCAGATAGGCCGGCATACGCCATCACGAATGAAAATACCGGTCAGCTTATGGGATTGATAGAATTACAATATGAAGAGGCCATAACACGCTCTGTCCGGATGAGATCGTCATTCCCTTTAAGCATCGTATTGTATCGATCCATTGCTCCATACATTTTATATTTTTCGTATAGACAATTATACTAATATAACAATGTATCCGGCAAAAACGTGGAAATCACCCTTGATTTTTATATATTATAACCGCATCTTGCATGTATACCCCAGTCAATCAATTATTCATTCTTCAAAAACCCAGATCATGCAAAAATGGCTCCCATTCCTATTCCTTTTTACCATCCACTCCGCCTTTGCGCAGCAAAAGAAATCAGATCAGGAATATTTTATTGAGGAGCAATCAACGCTCAACATAAAACGGCCTGATTGTCATTGCGGAATAAGGATCCCATTAACATTTATTGGAAAGGGCTCGGCAGGTAGAAGATTTGGCCGCTATGATGACAAGATCTCAAAATGCGGTCTAAAACATTTACCCAGGAAAGTCTCTTACTCGCCTGGAGGCGTTGAGGATCTTCTCGAGACGATAACTCAGCAGTCTTACGATGGTTTTAGGGCTTATTTTGCCGTCTTTCCATCAAAGCCCCTCGACGGTTCCGTGCCGGATTCCGGCTATGCCCTTATACCGGCTGACCAGGGAGGCCAATTAACCTTGATCTTCGTTCCCACCAGTAGTGACCCGGTAGATCCCCAAAGGCATCCTGACGACACCGCGCATTGCATGATCATCAGGGGCGATAAGAAGGTAATTGTTAATGCAAAGTTCGCTTCTATGTGGGTAAGGAAGGGTGAAGACCAGGTCTTATCCAAATTTGAGAGTGGTGCCCAGCCGACGAACCCGCCTTTTTCCGAGGCGCGTTCACTTTGGTTCACCAACAGCCATGTGATTCACAACCGGGCTTACAATGGTTTGCTGGATATCATAAGGTGCCGGATATGCACCAATAGCATAACACGGGTTGACGCCAGGTTTGGAGCCTTTTGGAAGCATAATTTACACGGTTATGGCAATAAGCTTACTATAGTCTATACAATAGTCAACGAACACAAGCGTGATTATTATGTATCTTTATCTGCAGAGGACACATTGACGGGTCTTACGGACGCAGCAACAAGCGGCTCCGACACCGGCAAGCCCTGCCCCCCACCCACCAATTGCAATACCAGCAGAGGCGCCTTGCTGCCTGCACAGCCCTAAACCCTTTTGCGTTGATCTATACTATATACATCATCACCTTAAGTGTTTGTTTTATATGCAGCCTGATCAGTTTCAGGCTGCATTATCCCTTTCATTTGCGGCTGTTCGCTGTTTTTCTGGGTATTAGCCTCGTTACGGAAATAGCAGCGAACCTTGTCATGCATGCCTTACACCTTAAAAGCAATTATTCGATCTACAGTGCTTTCATGCTGATCGAATATTGCATCTATGCCGTTTATTTCAGATCCATCATTCATAATAAAAAGACCCGGCGCTTCCTCAACGCTTTCCTGGTCGCATTCCCGGTGGTCTGGACGGCCACCACCTTCTTTGTCTTCGGCCGGCACCATTGGAACAGTTATGTCATCCTTTTGGGGGATGCATTCACGACAGCCATGTGCGTTGTATATTTCCGGGAGGTTTTTATTTCGGATGAGCTGATCGACTTCAAATCATCCCCCGAGTTCTGGATCGTTGCAGGCCTGATCATTTACTCCTGTTGTGAAATACCCATAACAGGCATGCTCAACTACCTCGCAACCAACTACGTACCGGAAGCATTGTTGCTGGAGAATGCCTTGCAGCTCCTGAATATCTTCCTGTGTATCATTATTATTTACGCCTACTTATGCCCCCTGCTGACAAATACAACGAAATACTCATAGTTAGTGCAGCCGGGGTGATAATTCTTTTTATTATTTCCGCCACCGTCGTATTCATTTTGCTTTCCTACCAGAAAAAGAAGTTCAGGCACAGGCAGCAGATAGATGACATGCAAAAGCGATTTTCAGAAGAAATGCTGAGATCTCAGCTGGAGATCCAGGAAGAGACTTTCAATCGGATCAGCCAGGAGATCCATGACAACGTAGGGCAGATAATGAGCCTGGCCAAGGTGCAGATCAACATCATCACGGAAAGCAAGGACATGAAAAGAGAGATGCTGGATAACGTAAAAGAGAACATCGGGATGGCCATGCGCGATCTACGGGACATCGCCAGGAGCCTCAGCAGCGAACGGATCAAAATGCAGAGCGTGCATGCCGCGACGATCAGCGAAGCCGAGCGGATCAATAAGACAGGGATCATGCAGATCGCAGTGAATGTAGAAGGCGAAGAGAGGCAGATCAAAGAAGAAAAGAAGCTGATCCTGTTCCGCATCATCCAGGAGAGCATGCAAAACATAATCAAGCACGCGGGTGCTTCGGAGACAAAGATCAGCTTCAGGTATGCAGCCCATGAGCTGCACACCATTATTGAGGACAATGGCCAGGGGTTCGACATCGGGGAGGCGCTGCTGCGAAACACAGGCCTTGGTTTATCCAACATCAAAACCAGGGCGATGCTTGCAGGCGGCAGCACTCAATTTGAAAGCGTGCCCGGAAAGGGCACGACGATCATGATCAATATGCCATACGAATGAACCTTCAATCCACCCGTTTCTCCTTAGACGTATTCACCAGGTTAAAGAACGGGAGATCCACTGTCAGGAAAAAATTCCACCTCCATCCGGGATTATTCAGTACCGTCTTAGTCCCCGCATCGATCTTCGACAAGCCCGGCCCGTATTGCCCGCCAAAGCCAAAGGCCAGGGGAAGGTTGCCTCCGGCGCCATACACCGCATACACACCCGGCGACACGATCTGACCTAATTTAATGGAATAGTTCTTCGAGACTACAGCAGTGTTAGCCCCGTTGCTGCCCACCGTAGAATCCGCCTTCAGCTGGTAATCCACGATTGCCCCCAGATCGAAAAGTTCGGCAAAAAGACTTAGCGAACCCCACCTGTTCCAACTGAGGAACCCGGGCGTCAGCGACAGACCGATGGGGGCCGTCACCCCAAATTTATCAGACCAGGTCCCTGCGGCCTTGGACAAATGGGACGTGACGGCAAAGGCGCCCAGGTAAGATTGGATAGAAAGATTGAAATGCGTATTCTTCTTGATGGAGGAGCTGCCCACGGGCAAAATTACACTCTCCAGGGCTGCCTTTACATCGTCGGAGGATTTCGCATCCGCCACATTGGCCATAAAAAGGGCATAGGGTTTAACCTTTTGGGCAAATTCCAATAACTTATCCAAAGCCGTCTTTTTATCCATTGCCCCAGGTACCTGCACAGCGACAGCCGCGGTGTTCTCTTTGGTCAGATCATGCACCTGGGTGAGAATATCCAGCGCATCGTTGACAGCCTGTGTGTACTGTTTGCTGTAAATATCCTTATACAGGGTATTCGTATTTCTGGCAATGGTCATATACGCATCCACGCTAAGAGCAGGATCGAATATCTTCACAACACTAAAAGAAAGATCGATGGCATCGATGGCAGTATTGACATAATTATAGTAATCTTCATTGGTAATGGCGTCGCCGGTTTTGAGCTTGGCGAATGCCTTATCAACCTCCTGCGTTACATTAATGAACTGAGTGATCCTATTTTCAATGAGAGAGACATTCCCCTTCAATTTAGCGATCAGTGATGTCATCGATGTCGGCGTATTGGGATGCCTGGGGTCCAGGAAATAGGTAATTTTATTAGTCTTTGATAATTGCCAGACCAATCCGAGATACACATTCGCATACGCGGGTCCTTGCAGGGGCTGCAGATCCTTCAAAGAGACCCAGTTCTTATCAGCCTCCGTACTCCGAAGGCTCTCTGAGAATATCGCGGCAAATTTCACGGTAGCTTTCATGTTGTTGAAGAACCTCGTTCCGTCCTGATCCCAGGCACTTAATTTCGAGAATTGCACAATGGCGTCGGCTGCATTCAACTGACCAGATTGCAATTGCTGGGCAATTTTCAGGGATTGTACGGCAAGCAGCACTTCCGGATAGTTTTTCAATAGATTGGCGTACTTGGGCAGTTCAAGGACGCCTTCCAGGTTAAAGGGTATTTGCTGCAGGTCCTGGAAGAAGCTGTTCCTTAGAGCAGGCAGCATTTGAGGGTAGGCATAAGTAAGGAGATTCGCCAGGTTATTCGTCGTCTTGGGGAACAGGACCTGGAATTCAGGATGGTCAGTTGAAAATTTCTTGAATCGGTTAAAAAAAGCAATCGTAAGCTCCTGTTTCGCCCTTTCGATCATCAGGGCGGCAATGCCATTGGCGATATTGGTGACGTCAAGGCCACCGATCGAGCCGAGCCCCGGCAAAGATGTTCCCGCGGCGCCATGAGCGATGGCCTGCGTGGAAAAATGCATAAATGGGTTATCCCTGAATGCATTCTTAATTGCCTCCTTGCTGGAGCTGTCCTTCGGAGCAACATATTTTTTTAACACGGCATACACCGAGTCGACGTCCGTCAGGTGAATAAACCCTGTATCGGTAGAGGCGGGATCCACCTCAACGATTCGCATCAGCGTAGGCGCATCCGTCAGGGCGTGCTGGGAATACACCATCTCGCCGGTAGATAAAAGAAATGCTATAAAGGAACACGAAAGTATGAACGTACGCATAAATTATGGTTTTAATAAGTTGAACGAAGCATGTGTATTATTGGAAGACAGGGGCATTGACATCGAATTCAATTGGGAGATGATTGCATCCCGGTCATAGCCCACCGCTCCTGAAGAGATCAACAGAGCGATCACCGAAGAAATAACAGCCGTGGCAAAGCTGTCACCCTTGTCTGCAAAATAGCCGCCACTATCTTTGAAGGATACAAAATTGAAATTGGGCAGCATACAATCCACTTTCGGGTTCAGACGCAGCGAGGTCGTTGCCGGCTCTACAGCGCCAACCGCAATGGCCGCCGGCAGACTGGCCGGATAGATTAGCTTATCGTTGGACAATTCATCATTCATACCGCCGGCAGCGACGATTATTTTGTTGCTGGAAAAGTTCCGGAACATCGCGTCGAAATTATCTTCAAACCCCGCGCTGATATTGACGATCATGGGATCGGGGTTTCCAGCGATAAACTTTAATGCGTTCTCTATCCCGTTGGTTAATCCATCTCCGATCTCATCGAAGATCGGCAGGGATATCACTTTCACCTGGCTGCTGATGCCGATGATATTATTAATGCCGGCAATGATCCCGAAAATGAAATTGGCATGAAAGTTTCTGCGAGGATTCCCCGAAGCGATCGGTCGTTGAATGGTCACGTTGGATTGCAGGGAGGCGCTCATCGGGTGGTCCACCACCGCAATCGTCACACCCCTTCCTCCCGCACGCTTAAACCCCTGGTCGATATTCAACAGCTGCCCGTAATTGATCACCCTGTTCAGGGACGTTCCACTGAGGCTATCATCCAGGAATTGCTGAAAGTCGCCGCCCGCGTCTTGTGCCGCAGCCGCCTGGAGATCCACTCCCCCGACCCAATAATAATTGCCGGAGGCATCTTTCAGCCAGTTGTCCTGCCCTTCAAAAGCATCCCCCGGGTACAGGCGGCCGTCCACCTCCAGTTCAGTGCCCGGAGTTAAAAATTGAAAACAGGGAGCATTGAGGCTCGGCGCGCCTACCCTTGCATTCAGGTTTTGTGTTACAGTGACTTTCATTATCCTACTCTTTTTATTTTATTCAGCTCTTTGTCAGCGGACTTGCTCTTGTCATCTTTCGGCTTGGAAGGAGCCACAGACCCGCGCAGCCGTATAAATTTATTCAGCAGATCGAACCAGAACGGAGCGCCCAAAGAAATAGCCAATGCAGTGATCAGCCAGCCCAATACGGAGAGAAGGAAATCCGGTATATCCTTGGCCGAATAGGAATCGATCCCTATACCAAGCGTTCCATTGGCGACCTTGAGCTCATGCATCATCGAGTCCCGGGTGCTTTTCAAGACCTTTGCCGTGGCATTGTCCCGGCCGGCAAGCTCGGCATCCAGGTTCGGATGCGCCTTTACGAAAGCATCCGCCTGCCGTACCATATCCGCCCGGAGCGTGGGGTCTTTTTGCAGCTTTGCCGCGATCCGGATCGTATCGACATTGAAGACGACGGCCACGAACAGTCCCACCACCAGCAATATGAATTGGGTGTATCGCTTGTACCATCCGGAGGCCCGGTCCATGGTCTCATGAAACCAGTTCTCGAGGTACAGTGTAAATTTGCTGACGTCACCCTGCGCGTCCACCCAGATGGAATTAATAAAGTCCCTGGTCTCGGAAGGAATGATCGTTTCAACGTCAGACTTGCCCTGGCCATTGAACAACATGACATCTGTTTCATCGGACTCCAATTCAATCACCGTTTCACCTTCAAAGATGGTCATGTGCTTCTCCTTGTGCACGATTCTCCTTCGTTGTAAGGCGCGCGTTTCCTCATATTTCCTTTCCTGGGGTTGTCCGTTACTTCCTTTGTGTACGAAATACTTCCATTTCAATCTGCCTGTGGTTAAAGTATGCTGTATATTGGCAACCGGGCTCTCACCTGCCGCCAGATCGTTGCCCTTCAGGAGATCGACCACCACTTTTGAAAAAGTTTCTGCTTTGATATAGGCGGGTTTTCGCAGCCCCGTCTTTTCTGAAAGGTATTTCATCAGGGGATGCTGGTAGAAAGCCGTCGAAAAGGATGTTTTCTTTTTCTCTTTGTCCTCTTTGGATAGCTTATTGATGGACATCTGGAACATATCTTTCACCTCCCACTTACGCGCATAGGTGTCATCATCCAGCATCCGCATGATCGCTTTCTCCAGGAACTTTCCCCGGAAGGATAGCTTGACGGCAATCATCTCCTGGATGGTGGTGGCCAGCAGGCTATAGAGCAGGTAAATAAAGACCAGCCCGATGATGACATCGAGGGTATTATTATTAGACATGATAGTTGATTTTTTAGTAAAACACCCTATTATCTGGCGCCCGTTTGCAAAGCCTCGCTGGTCAGGCCTTTGACAGGCCTTAAATGCAGCATGACTTCCGCGGCCCATTCTCCTGACCGGGATTCGCCGGATCTGATTATTCTCTCCTGGAGGGAATGGTGCTTTTTCGCAGCCTTCCTGTAGCTGCCTTCCGAGTGCGGGTTCTTCGTCAGCCTGTCCATCTGCGCCCGCAGGCTCTCGCCCCTGGCGAGCATGCCCTCCACTTGTTTGATAGCCACCGATGCTCCAAAGAAGGTAGCCTGGAACCATTCCCCCGAGATAGGGTCCTGCCAGCTGATGTAGCCGTTCTTCAATATCTCCAGGGGTTTTTTGATGGCTCCCGTGTAGCTATACCTGACGCCGGCCACCTTCTGCGGGTCGAAGAAATTTGGCGTATAGAAATCGCTCATGAGGATGCCGTTGATGCTATAGGCAAAGGATGCATCCTCGCAGGGATCGCAGGCTTCCACCAGGAAATTCACTTTACCCTGCGAAGGTTTGGGGCTTATGCCCGCCGCCATCTTGTTGCCATAAGGGTCCACGAGCATTTCGATCATTTCATGGCTGCAGGTGAGTTGCCAGCCGGGATCGAATTGCACCAGCGAATAAGGTTGATGGTTCTTGTCGGTGTGGAACCCGGCCGCGCTGGGATCCCCGATATCTTCACTGATGATGATGGGCCAATAGCCCAGCGGCACAGACCGCAGGTTTGGGAAGGAGTCGACGGTGGCGCTGATGCCCCAGATGGGTCCAAGGTCGCGGGTCGCCTGCTTTTGCAAGGCCGCAGCCGTCTGAGCCAGGGCGGATGCGCTGATCTTTTTCGTAAGAGATACTAATGCGATATTCTTGACTAACATAAAGAATGGCTTTTAAAATGATAGGTATGCAATTCCGATGGCCTCACCTGAAGAACAGGTCGATCCCATCGCTGACCAATACTGCGCGGGGGCTGGCCGCTATGTGCGGCTGGGGCAGCGTTGCCCATGCAGGCGCCGCGTGCGATGTCTCCATAGATATACTGGGTTGTAAGCGCACCTTCGGTGACGCAGGATAATTGTTGGGGCCCTTGATACCATAGGCCTCCAGCACGACAAAGGCCCACAATAGTTCGACGACATTGTTCCGCTCGATATCGAGATCGGGAAACCCTTCAAAGGAAGCCCTGTAGGTAAATGACCGGCCGACGTTGCCTGTGCATTCTATTTTGGCCGTCAATGACTGCCCGGGTTTCACAGGCGTCGCTTCGGAACAAACAGTCTGGCCCGTCGTGCCGTCGGTGTACCAGTTGGCAATGCTCCAGAAGTTGCCGCCGCCTGCATGCGAAGGCCCCCATTGCAGCACAGGCTGAAGGATAAACTGCGTGTTTTGCAGCCCGATAAAAAGGAAGAGGGTCTGTCCGGACTTCTTATCATCCGGCTCCGGGGGCACGGTCCATTTGGCGGTGAACAGTCGGATCGCATCCGTATTTTCGTTCATCCACGCAGTATACGCCACCCAACCCTGGGCCGGTCGGGCGGCCGGGGCTGGGGTCTTGCGCGGCTCGCCGGCTTGCACTGCGTCCGCAGACGCCACAAGCGCATCTTTACACAGCAGGGATACTTTTCCCAGATGCCTGTAGCCGCCGGGAGTCAATACCATGTGTTGTCCTATAAGACCAGGATCTCTACTCATTGTTAAAATTTTTTCAGGTGTATAAAATGAAATCAGGTAGGGACGATGCCGTTCCTGGCGGCAAAAAGCGCCAGGCCGACACGGGTGGAAACATGCAACTTTCGAAAAAGCGAATCACGATAGCCATCGATGGTACGTGTACCGGTGGACATCTCAGCCGCGATCTCATAATAGGTCTTTTCGGTGCAGGCCAGCTTTAAAAAAGTCAGCTCCCTTTCCGTCAGCCGATCGATGAGCGTGGAAGTGGCATAGACGGTATGGATCGGCCGGAATATCTTGCGGGCCATCTCCTCATTGTAGTAATATCCATAGGCGAGCACCTCCTCAAAAGCCAGCTTAAGCTCCTCCGGTTCCGCATCCTTATGAAGATAGCCGCGGGCGCCGGCCCGGATCATCCGGATAATAGACTGCTCGGCATCCATGGTACTGAGCGCCAGTATCCTGATGGAAGGACGATGTTTACATACCCATTGTGCCAAAGCAAAGCCATCCATTTCAGGCATCACGATATCCAGCAGCAGGATGTCAGGCAGACGCAGGGGATCGAGCAGGGAAATGAATTCCTTCCCACCCCCTGCGTCCAGGATCACCTGGTAATGGGGAAAAAGGTTGATCAGCAGGCACAATCCTTCCCTGAACATCGTATGGTCATCGACAATGGCGATATGCTTTGATTCACTCATGTGGACAGAGACGCGGATAATATTCTATACAAGCTCTTCTGCAACGGCAACGGCAGGCTTATTAAAAAAAGCAAACACCTGGGTAGTACTGGTCGTAAGGTTCAACACCTTACCTGTAGTGTTGGGAGGAGGCGGAGGCGGGGGCCAGGTTTCTTCGGCCATCATCAAAGCCTTGCTGCCGTCGGGACCGGGAAAATGGACATCCATTACCTTGTTATCTTTGTCCAGTCCGACGAAGCAGCAGGTCAGCTGCCCCAGGCCCGGCGCCTTCAGGTCTTCCAGCGGCCGCTTGCTCTTGGGATCCTCGAGGCCGTAGAATACGCCAAACCGGGCAAATTCATCACGGGCGGCAATCGCGAAAAGCCGGGCCAGGGCCGCCCTGTCGATATAGAATTGGGTATAAAAATTGTCCTGGTCGTTTATCCGCATAAAAGGGTGGGCGCCCTGCAAAGCGCCGTTGATCTCCTTCAGCTTATATTGGAAGTCCGCGACTTTCAATTGCACATCCGTCATGCTGACGGGATTCGCCAGCCGCGGGTCTTGCAGGCCGCTGAAGGCCTTCACCCTGCGCATATAGGCCTGGCGCTGCTGGTAATAATGTTCATTGTCCGGTGGAAAATTGTCCATAACAGGTAGATTGAAAAATGAAATAATAATTGTTTTCGAACGATGCATTCATGAATGACAGATCAAATCTACATTCCCGCAACAGCGCCCACTACGGGAAAAACACCCTTTTCATCAGCCGCCAGGAGGTTTTTGGCATATTGATTAGCAATTCTTAAAACCATTTTGTAATTTTTGGTCCTGATCCTGCAAAGAGGCCATTAAACCATTTCTTTGATGAAGTATATCTACTACGTATTGCTGCTCGCGGGACTTTGCATCCTCCTGGCCCGGCGGGATAAGGTGGACCGGCGCCTCCTGTTGTTCATCCCCCTCCTGTTCTTCGCCATCGTTACAGAGCTGTCATACGACCTATGGCGATCAATTTTTGTCTACCATATTTACCAGGGCGTCGAATGCACGCTGCTTTGCGCGTATTATTACCTGCTCTTGCAGCACAGCCTTTTCAAACGATGGATCCTGCTGGCCTGGCTGGCTTACTTCTGCTATTTCACCGCTTTTTTCATCCGGTTCCCCCAGCGATTTTACCACTATGATCCCATCGACTTTGTCGTGGAAGACTTATTCATTACGATCTTTTCCCTCTACTACCTCGTGGACCTGTATCGCAGCGATGAGGAGGTGCAGATCTTCAGGCATCCCCATTTCTGGATCACGTCGGGCAACCTCCTGTTCTATGCCGGCTCTTCGCTCTTCATGGGCCTTGCTTTCACCCTCATGACGCAGAACAAAGCCTGGTACCAACAGCTGGGTAACATTGTCAGATTCCTGAACCTGGTACTATATTTAATTTACATCAAAGCATTTTTATGTCGTTCGCCGGAGAAGGCCCTGGCCTGAGTATCCTGCTTGGAATGGTGCTGCTCATCTGTTTTGGCATTGCCATCATCACCCTATTCAGTATCTTCAATAAGAAAAAGCTGCTGAACCAAAAGGAAAAGGAAGTGATGCGGGCCTCATACGATAAGATCATCCTGCAAAGCCAGCTGGAGATCCAGGAACAGACATTTAATGTCATCAGCAGTGAGCTGCATGACAATGTCGGCCAGATCCTGAGCCTGGCCAAAGTCCAGATCAATATCATAAAGGAAAGGAATGAGCCCGGCACGGACCTGCTGGACCAGGTAAAGGACAACATCAGCAAGGCCATGGCCGATCTCCGCGACATCGCCCGGGGGCTCAGCAGTGACCGGATACGCATGATGAGCATCTGCGAGACGGTGGAGGAGGAGTTGGAGCGCATCAACAAGACGGGTATTCTGCACGCGAGGATCTCGAAGAACGGCCAGGAATCCCAGTTGAACGAGCAGAAGAAGCTGATCCTGTTCCGCATCATCCAGGAGAGTCTTCAGAATTGTATCAAACATGCTGCCGCCACCGAACTGGCAGTTGCATTCTCTTTCGACCAGGGCCAGGTAAAGGTCCTCATCAGGGACAACGGCAAGGGATTCGATCCGCAGGAGGCGCTGCAACGCAGGAATGGATTGGGATTAATGAATATCCAGCGAAGGGCAAGACTGGCCGGAGGGGAGGCCAAAGTGGACAGCACCCTGCAGACAGGCACATCGATAGAGATCAATATTCCATATGAATGAGACAAAATATATAGCGATCGTAGACGACCATACCATGGTACGCAAAGGCCTCAGGGCTTTGGTAGGTCTTTTCCCGGGATATGAAGTGGTGCTCGATGTCCCGAACGGCCTCGAGCTGACCAGACAGCTAAACCCCGACAGGCTGCCGCACATCCTGCTGCTGGACATCGCCATGCCCGAAATGGACGGTTATGAGACAGCGGCCTGGGTCACACAGCATCACCCCCACATCAAAATACTGGCCCTAAGTACCATGGAAAGCGAGCAAGCCATCATCCGCATGATCCGGGCCGGCGCCAGGGGATATTTGCACAAAGATGCCGAACCCGGGGAGATGAAACAAGCTTTCAGCGACGTGCTCGGAATCGGCTATTATTACAACGAATATCTCTCCCGGCAGACCCTGAGAACGATCAGCCAGCTCAGCGACAAGGATGAAGAGCTCAGCACCCTCGCGAAACTGACGGACAGGGAAAGGGCCTTCCTCAGCCTCGCCTGCAGTGAAAAGACCTACCATGAAATTGCCGGGGAGATGTTCGTCAGCGATCGCACCGTGGATGGCTACCGGGACTCCCTGTTCAAAAAGCTGCAGGTCACCACGAGGGTAGGTCTTGCGTTGTACGCCATCAGGAATGGGCTGGTGAAGGCATGATCACTGCCCCTTCGAAAACAGCACATTGATGATCCGCGTATCCACCAACAATCCCAGATAGAACCCCGCCTTATACACCTGGTCCAGCTTGATATCCGCATCCGTCCCCGAAAACTGCGTATCTCCTAATTTGAACCGCTGGTCCACCAGCCTGCTGATCCGCCCGTAATGCACCCCCGCGGTAAAACTCCCGCCCCGGGCGAATTCATAGACAAGCCCGGCAAAAAAGTTCTCCTTGAACTTACTATCCAGCGAGACGCCGACAGTCGGGAAAACCCTGGACAGGGAGAACGTCGGTTCATCCTTCATCACATCCCGGCCGTTAGGAATGACGCTGCCTTTCGGTCGCTGGTGGAATATGGTCCAGTACCAGACCGCATTGATACTGAAAAGCGTCCTCCTGCCTCCATTGACGGCCACAAGGGTCGTATCTCCCGGCGCCTTGGCGAATGTTCTGAAATCGGGGTTTTGCAGGCTGCTGGAAAGAATGGAAACGCCTACACCTACATGGAATAATTTGTTGATCCTCGTTTTATACTCGGGGCCATTGCGGAGCTTGTTCTGCGCGCTGTCATAGGCGATCTGGAACTTGAAGAGATCGCTGGTGTAAGGTCCCGACTGGAGCTGGATAGCAACATACTCCTTTGGAATATCCTTCGCCGCTTCTTCCGTCAGGGCCTGCCCTTCCGGGGTCTTTATTTTTTCAAAAGGCCTGATCGCAAGGTCCACCGGCGAAAAATCCCCTTCCGTGACATTGACGAAATATTTCTCTTCATCGCCCTTGAGACAGACGATGTTCATATAAAAAACATCATTCTGGTCCATGTTCACAGGCAGGTGGTTCAATAGCCGCCCGTTCTCATCAAAATAAAGATCGATCCGGTTCAGTTTATTATTGTAAGGGTCGGCAAAAGAAGGTCTTCTCTTCCATTGCGCGATGATCTTTTGCCTGCTTTCTTCAGCCGCCTTCGCCAGCTGCTGGCCAGGCGCATTGGCCGCATTGGATGACGCCGGTTTCCAGGTAATTTGCAAGGACCCGCATTCCCTGCCGGGTGATACATTCGCCGCATCTATCTCTCTAAAGACAAATGAACGCTTATCCTTTTTTGTCGTTATAGCATTGCGGATATCGTCCGTGATGTCAAACGAGTTATCGGCCTCCATGGCTGCCCCGTTCAATGTATAGCGCTTGCCGGCGGGAATAGCGCCCAGCACCACCAGGATCTTGTCGGTGCCCGCCTTTGCAAATCGATCCCTGTCTTCGTCCTTCAAAGGATCTGTCGGGATCACAGGCCTGGTCGTCACATTGAATGCTGCAGGATCTACCTGGGCCACTTTCAGGTCCTGGGCGCCGGCGGAGCAATACATGGCAAGCAGTACTGCCGCGGCAAATACATTTCTTTTCATATTACTAGGTTTTTAAAACAAAATTGTTGCTTATCAAAAAGTCCTGCACCGGCAGCACATAGGAAGCATCCGGACTTCCTGCCACTACCAACCCGATGACCTTATTTTTTTCGTTCACCACCACCCCGCCGGAATCTCCTCCCAGGCTGAAAGGCTCGACTTCGATCAGGCCCGTGAAAAAGTTGGTGACAGCACCCTGGAAATAACTGATCGTCTGGGCTGCGGAATGACTTTTTATCTTTCCGCTATTGACGCCTGAGCTTCTCCCGCACATGGTGACGGTATCGCCCACATTTTCAGGAAAGACAAATCCAAAGGACGAAGGCACATGGTTTAATGTGGCCTGACCGTTGTCTACGGCAATACCCGGAGCCAGTTTCGCGACAGCAAAGTCATTCCGGCCGTCCATAACGCCTTTAACCACCACGCCAACCATATTGGTCCCATCGTCACCCGATGAGGCACACGACAATTCAGCGGATGCGTCTCCCTTGTCAAAGCTCTTATTGTTCTTCATCAGCTCCGGAGAGCAAAAAACATGGTAACAGCTGACGATGAAGTCACTGGTGCTATCGCCGCTTTGCTGCACGACGAGCCCGATGGACCCCGTTAGTCCATTCCTCCGGGAAATACTGTTGCCGAGGGGAAATGGCGCTTTATTTTCTTTGATGGGTACAGAGACAGCTGCTTTTGCCTGCGGCAGATCTTCCTTCACCACGTCCGTCAGTAGCCGGTAGCGCTCCCCCGATTGCGAAATATAGTTGAGATAATGCGGGATCATTCCGTATTCACCGGGATCGGTCTTA
>Ga0163162_10001946_pt1 | contig 19408 bp, 12 predicted proteins | sample S55metaG_FD_115310 | JGI IMG/M metagenome (GOLD analysis project Ga0163162, IMG submission 115310) | Switchgrass rhizosphere microbial communities from Kellogg Biological Station, Michigan, USA - S5-5 metaG | ecosystem: Host-associated > Plants > Roots > Rhizosphere > Soil | place: USA...
GCGTCGTGCTTCAATTATTGCCTAGCCCCGGAAACCCACAGCGCAGTTCTGGACACCACCGACTTCAGTCGCGTGGTGCTTCAACTTTCACCTAAAGAAGTCAACCGAAGAGAGGTTGAAACTCAATGACCACGCGGCTGAAGCCGGTGGTATGAATTACGTGGGTGAACGCGCCCTTTATTGAGAGTGGCGCCCGAGCAAATGAAAAATGACAACTGGAAAATGACCAATGACAATTAGAAAGGGGCCCTGACCAGTGGTCAGGGCCCAAAGCGGTTGGTCCAAACGTAGCAGAATTAGATGCGGGTTACCGAGGTAGGGGAATTCTTCTCCACCAATCGTCGTTGCGGTTATTGCGGTCGTTGCGGCGATAATCTCCGTAACCACCGTTGTATCTGAAGCCGTACGCATCGCTGATTACTCGCAGCTCCTGTTGAATCTGAGACCACTCAGATCCAAGGCGGCTCTCAAACCAACCAGGACGCGCCATCCGATCAAGCTGCTGTGCTTGCTGCAAAACTCGGCGAGCCTCGTCTGCGCTTCTGTTCAAGTCGTTTCCATTCCCGACTCTTGACTTCAGATCGCCCACTGCATTCCGAAACTGGTGAGCTTCAGAATTGATCTGATCTTCTCGACGCGAGCCGTTCACCCGACTGCGATCCAGGGAGCGATCTAAATCGCGTTCGAAGTCCTTCGCCAATCGATCCAGGCGGTGCACAGAGTCGCGAACATATCTTCCGTCATAGCGGCCATATCCGCGGTTGTTGCTGGGGTAACCACCCCACTGCGCCGCTGCGACAACTGGCAGGCAGAGCGCGAGCACTGCAGCGGCTAACAATGAAAATTTCAATGTGTGGTTCTGCTTCATCCTTAATCTCCTGAAAATGCGGGTCAGTTAGCCCGGCTTCTAAGAACGCCAGCCTGGGGATCCTTCGCGGCTGCGCGTTTGATGAGCGTTTTGGCAACTGTCGTGCCTATCTCGAGAGAATGAAACAGAATGCTATTTTTGCAGCAAAAGGCAGGAAATCCTGATCGTGCGCAGAGAAGAGCGATGGCGGAAAGCGTTTAGGACCAGCGCCAAAACGTGCATTGCCAAACCAAAACGTAAGGGGCGAGTCAGCGGTGAGGCCTGTCGAGCAAGATCGACAAGTGGCGCCGGAGATCAGATTCGCGAACTCCGGACTTTGGACCATGCTCATTGACAATTGAAATCCAACAGGGTGTCCCGTTATTAGACTTTGATAATAAAAGTTCGTCGCTGGCAGACTTGATACCTACGTGACGCAAACTCGCGTAGGCCAATCCCCCACCACGGACGATCCCGTCTCGTGGTGTCCGGGGCCAGCCTGCTTCAATGACGAGAGTGCGCACTCCGTTTTTTAAAGTGAGACTTTTCCCGACCATGGTTGAGTTGCCAACTTTAAAACGATGCCCATCCTGGTGAGTCATCTCAAGACTGCTGCCAATGCGATTCAGCTCAGCCGCAATGGCCGTAAAACTCGTGAGCAACCATTCAATTCCGGCTGTCCGCAACAGGTCATTTGAATTTTTGAGCGCAAGGTAGTCGGCAAGGTCCGTGCGGCCTGAATAGCGCGCCCGTCGTTCGGCTTCCGCTAAAGCTGCCGCCCATGCCTCATCTAACTCACTCACGATTAACTCCTAAAGATTTGCTGGAATGACGACCCGTCACATTTATGTCTTTTGGCCTGAAGGGTATTCACCAGGAACCATGCTGATGGTAGATGCTCGCAGACGAACGGATGCGATGGTATCATGACCTCTGTAACGTTCCCCCATATTCCCAAGGCTAAAACGCTGCGCTTCCCTATACTCTGGCGCCGCGAGCGCAAACAAATGAGAATCCTATTTCGACTCTTAAGTCACGTCCTGCCTGTCACCGCCGTTGCCGCTCTATTTCTGCTGTTTACGGTCAACCAACGAGCTCAAACCCAGTTTCCATCACCCAACGGTCATGTCAACGACTTTGCCAACGTGATTGATGCCGACACCAAAGCACGGCTGGAATCCCTACTGCAAAATCTCAAGACCAAAACGCAAATTGAATTTGTGGTCGCAACCGTGGATTCGACGGGCGATCTACCAATCGAGGACTTCTCAAAAAGCCTGGCGCGCGATTGGAATATTGGAACCTTTAATGGGCGTGGCAAAAGTCTGCTGCTCGTGGTTTCGGCAGGATCCAAGCAATCGTTTACTCAGTATAGCCGGCTTGTACAGCGCGATCTGGCCGAGGGAATTCTAGGCGATGTTACGCAACGCATGCGCGCACCGCTGGCAGCAGGTCGGTTTGGCGATGCTCTAAATGTAGGCGTAATAATGCTGGCCGGTTCTGTGGCCCAAAAGGCCGGAGTGAGCATCGAAGAACTGGATCGGTCTGCGAACACTGCGGCGGCAACTCCAACAGAAGTTACGCCCCAAAAAACAGCCGACTCATCCGCACCCATCGAGCTGGCTTCCGAACCCAGGAAGACGCGCCCAAGAGCGGTCACGAAACTTGCCCGAGATGTAAACCACGACACCCCTAAACTTGAGAAAGCTTCAGGCGAGAAGCTCGAGCAAGAAGTAAAAACTGAAGTTCCTACAACTGAGAAACCTTTGGGCGAGAAGCTTGAGCAAGAAGTAAAAATTGAAGTTCCTAAAATTGAGAAACCAGCAATCCAAAAGTTGGACCAGGACGACGCTGCGACAGCAGTAACGAAGTCCGCTAAACCTAATCAGGCAGATATCGATAAACAGCCCAACTCTACCCTCGATGACGACGAATCGGAAGAGGTTGAGCTAACTTTAACGAAACCACTGGCGGAACGAGCGGTTTTACTAAAGCGCTTCCTCGAGACACATCCTGACTCAAAATCAAGAACGCGAGCTACAGAGCTTTTGATTAGTACTCACGCCGGGCTCGGAGACCAACGACTAAAAAATGGCGATAACGCCGGCGGTGTTGAACAGCTGATGCTTGCTATCAGTGAATCAAATACGCAGATCTCAGACGAACTATTCAAGGGTGTCATCTCGCAAATACCAATGAACCTCTATCTGCGAGGCGAGAAGGAGTCCGCCTTTAGAGCTGCAAATGCAATTGAAGAAAAGTTTGGTTCTGACCCAAAGCGATTGCTCGCGGTCGCCGGGTTTTATCTCAGCATTGAACGCGGTGACGAAGCTACTCGCGTCGGCGAAGCAGTCGTAAAGATTGCTCCCGACATGGCCGAGGCCCACCGCGTAATGGCGGTCGGTCTGCATTTCAGTCTCCGATTAGACGAAGCCGCGCGTGAATATAAAAGAGCTCTCGAGTTGGATCCAACACTGAACGTGGCCCGTGGCAGTCTGGCGGACTTATCCCGCGCTGCCGGTAAGTTTGACGAGGCTCTTGCGCTCTACAACGATCAGTTGAAGGTCAAGCCGAAAGATTCAGCTGCAGTGGCCGGTGTTGTTATTTCGCTGTTTGAGCTGGGCAAACGTGACGAGGCCATGACGGCCATGACTTCCGCTCTTGCCGATAATCCGAACAACTTGCCACTACTGGCTGGAGCAGCATACTGGTTCACAGCGCATGACGACCCGGATAAGGGTTTCGAATATGCGCAACGAGCGGTAACCATTGAGCCTCGTTACACATGGGGACAAATCGCGCTGGCCCGTTCATTGCTCGCGCTCAAACGGCCGCTGGACGCTGAGCGGTCAATGCGTTATGCGCGCCAGTATGGAAAGTTCCCGACCCTGAACTATGAGCTGGCTACGATTCTGGCTTCAATGGGATTGTATGACGAAGCTGCTGAAGTTTTGCGTGACTCGTTTTCCGTGAAGGATGACGAGATTCAAACCCAACTCGCGAGCCGCATCACCACTCGAAAACGAACCTTCGGTGAGTTGCTCGCGCCCGAGCGACAGGCCAGTATCTTTCAAATGAAAGCCGCCGACTCTCCTGCCAACGCAATCCGTTTGAAAGCGCTGGTTGCCTTTACGGATGCGCTGACACCGGAAGCTGATGGTCAGAAGATCGATGCGGCTCAGGCGACTGCCAGTGCAATGGAGTTTGGCGCCGGCGACGACAACATGCGTGTCTACAGACAACTCTACGCAGCGAGCCGCCTGGTTCGGCACAACGTCGGCCTCCGCACAGCGCTCGAGCTGGTCCAGGAGGCCAGGAAAGCAGCCGATGAAGGCCTAAGCGTACCGATGGTAACGCTGGCCGTTCAGGCGGATGAGTTTCGCGAGCCGAGAGCTCGCGCAATTTCATCCGGTACTATCCCCAGTGTGGCAGACGCTCCTCGAAGCGTGATGAGCGACATCTTGAAAGGACGAATTGAAGATCTAAACGGCTGGATTCTTTTCAATGACGATAAGGTTCCTGAGGCGATTGAACATCTGAAATTAGCGGAAAGTATTTTACCCGCTGGCACACCCGCTTGGCGGAACGCTTTATGGCACCTTGGCGCAGCCTATGAACAATCAGGAAAACAGCAGGATGCCCTCGATTATTACATCAAGAGTTACACCGCCGGCGAACCTGACGCAGTTCATCGGACAATGATTGAGCAACTTTATCGAAAGATGAACGGTTCGCTCGATGGACTTGATGAGAAGCTCGGACTTCAAAACAACGTTGCACAGCTGACTGGTGGTCCTCCAGCTCCGAGCACTACTGTCGCGACGGATAAGCCAAGCGTTGAGACCACCAGTGAACCGAAAGCAGAACCAGCTCCAGCTGTCAGTGCACCGATCGTGAATAACGAAAAGCCACCGGTCATTGATACAAAAAGCGAGCTCACAAAAGATGCAAAGAGCGATCTCACTAAATCCGACTCTCGTGTTCGCGACTCCACAATCGAATCGGTAACAACAACGCCAACACCGCAACCAACTCCTTCAGCCCCTCCTGCTGACGATTCCGGCTCAGATGATGCTTTAAAAGCCCTGGCGGCACGTGTACGCACGACTATTCGAATCACGGGGCGTGTTTTGGACGGAGACAAGAACGGCTTAAGCAACGTTGCAGTTGTTTTGATTAGCCCGTCTGGGTCAGTGTTGGCAGCAACGACCAATAATGAAGGGATTTACACATTCACGGTTGCGCCCTCGCTCAAAACCTATCGCGTGATTCCGTCTAAAGACGGATTCGCCTTTGCGCCAATTGATAAAGCACTTACAGGTCTTCGCGATGATCGGAAAGACGTCGACTTCGTAGGTAGTAAAAATCCATAGGCACAAATAGAAGCTTCGCACTCCGTTAGGAATGCCATGTTCATGAGTCGCAGACCCAGGTTCTCGCACTCGTGAACTATAGACTTGGGATACAGCAAAGCCCGTGTTCACTGAGCGAACACGGGCTTGTCTATTTACTAAACGCGATCAGCTACCTTACTTGTTTTCAACTGGCACCGCGAGCGGCTTTCCTTCAGCGTCGAAGACTTCAACCTTACCGTACGCGGCAAGAATATCTCGCGCTTTGGTAGCATCTCCCACGGCAACTACTTGAACATGGTCTTTGCTTATATATTTTTGGGCCACGCGCTGTACATCTGCGGCCGTGATTGCTGATACTTTTTGCGGATAAGTATCCCAGTAGTCAGCCGGTAGATTGTAGAGCTTCTGAGTGATTATGTTTTGCAACAACGCTTGTGGCTGTTCTAACGACAAGGCAAAGTTGCCAATGATCGCACGCTTTGCATTATCCAGCTCCTCTGGCGAGACTGGCTGAGAACGAAGTCTATCTAGTTCGTACATAAACTCCTTCAACGCTCCCTGGGTAACGTCGGTTCTCACTTCAGCACTCGAGGTCCAAGTGCCTCGGTACTTTGAACCGCTAAAGCCGCTGTAGGCGCCGTATGTATAGCCTTTATCTTCACGCAAATTCAGGAACAGTCGACCGGTTGGGCCACCACCCAGCACTTTGTCCGCAAGCAACACTGAGAAGTAATCTGGGCTGGTTCGCTCGATGCCAAGGCTGCCCAGCTGAAGTACGGTCTGAACCGACCCCGGCCGATCTATAAGTAAGATCTTTCCCGGCGCATCAGAAGCTGGTGGGATTATGGTCGCCGGAACTTCGCCCTTCTGCCAGTCACCAAATGCCTTTTCGACTTTCGGCAGCAGCTCTTTCATGGTGACATCACCGACAACGGCAAGGATCGCGTTGTTGGGCCGGTAATACGTCGAATGGAAATCTACCAGATCCTTGCTCGTCAATTTCTTAACAGAATCCATAGGCGCTGCAATCAGCGCCGCTGGATGATCTCCATAAATAGCCTTCTGCAGTTGTTCCTGGGCGAGAAATTGAGGATTCGAACGCTGAAACTGGAGTTGTGAAGCCGTGCGAGTCTTGTACTTGTCGACTTCGCTTTGCGGAAAGGCTGGATTGCGAATTACATCTGCGAAGATGTCGAGCGTCTGGTCCATATTTTCAACCAGACCGGCCACAGTGACAGTCGACGTCAGTGACGACAATCCAGACACGGCGGTGAGAGTTGCTCCGAGTGCGTCAATCTGTTCTGAGATGTCTTTACTTGATCTTTTGGCCGTACCTTCGCGGAGTAATGCCGCAGTAAAATTGGAGAGGCCATGATAGTCAGAACGGTCCGACAGGCCGCCACTCAACACCACCATCTGCATGTTGAATGTAGGGATCTTGGTGTCTTTCAGTAACACAACTTTCAGACCGTTAGGCAGTGTCGATTCTTCTGCCTTGGGTAGTTTTACTTTAAGGATTTCCTTGTTAACCGGAGCTTTGCCTTTGATGACAACGCCTTTGGTTGAAGGGATTGATTGTCCGGCTCCCTGGCCCAGAGCTAACGGAAAGACCAGAGCTAAAAAGGCGATTGCGGCTACTATATTTTTTCGTTTGGTGAATGTCATTGGTAACTCCTTTTACTGGCCGGTAGTGCCGGTCGCGCTCTTAGATCGAGCTTTGGGCATCGTGACTACGACAGTGCGATTAGTGTCCGACAAATACTTATTTGCTACACGTTGCACATCCTCTTTGGTAACTGCCGCAACTTTATCGAGCCGGGTGTTCATCAGGTTTGGTTCGTTATAGTAGACGGTGTACTGGCCCATAGTTACCGCGCGCGCCAAAGAACTCTGTAAGCTAGTGATGAAGCTACGTCGAGTTGAGTTTTTGGCTTTCTGTAATTCCCAATCAGCGATTGGTTCTTTCTTGAGCCGGTCAATCTCAGCGTAAATGGCGCTTTCTACATCTTCGGTCTTAACAGCCGGACGCAATGTAGCGTTGGTATAAAGCGCACCCACCCCGCGCTTCTCGTCCATAAAACCAAAAACGTTGGTTACCATCTCTTTTTCCTTCACAAGTTTTTGATAAAGGCGCGAGCTCTGGCCACCTTGAAGAGCTGCGGACAGAACCTGCAAAGCGTAAAAGTCTGAAGTGTTTCCGGCTACAGCCTTATAGGCGATGTCCACACGTGGAGCGCGAGCAAGCACGTCATCAACTGATGTGCGGCGTTCACTTTTCTGCTGCGGCTCTGTCATATCCACAGTTGGTGGATCGGTTTGTCGCGGGATGCTTTCAAAGTTCGTACGAATTTTCGCGAGCGCTTCCGCAGTCTTGAAGTCACCAACTAATGTCAAAACGGCATTGTTTGGTGCGTAGTACATCTTGAAAAACGCCGCTACGTCATCGACGCTGGCGGCGTTGAGATCTTCCATTGATCCGATCGTGGTGTGTTTGTACGCGAAGTTATCGTAGAGCAACTCTTGCTGGACCTCGCCACTCTTGCCGTACGCCTGATTGTCAACACCAAGACGTCGCTCTTCCTGAACGGCGTTGCGCTGGTTGTCGAGATTATCTTTGGTAATAGCCAGACTTCGCATACGATCGGCCTCCAAAAAAAGCGCCAGGTCCAATTGGTTAGACGGTAGCGCTTCGAAGTAGTTGGTCCGATCTTCATTTGTGGTCCCGTTCATGGTCCCACCATTATTGAAGACGAGCAGAAACTGCTCACCTGAACCGATATTTTCAGAACCTTTAAACATCATGTGTTCAAAAAGGTGAGCAAACCCGGTCCGTCCTTGTCGCTCGTTGCGAGAACCTACGTTATACGTTATGCAGATCGCCAACACCGGCGCGGCATGATCTTCCACCGTGATGACTCGCAAACCGTTCTTAAGAACTGTCTCTTGATAATCTACTCGGATATTCCGGGCGGTCTGTGCTTGCGCTGGCAAAACGACAAGCGCACCCAGAAACATAGTCAGCAAAACTTTCGAGACGCGTAGCATATTGAAACTCCTTTTTAGTTGGCTGCTTCGGTACCGAGCGAGGAACAGGAAGCAGAGCTTCACAGAAAAATCATGACCCTATTTTGCCAAGATGATTTGAGAAGTGAAGTGCGCGCAGGGGAACTTGCTGCAGCGTTCGCTCTATTGACACTCGCTTGACGATTGGAATGTATCGCCGTGAAAACTGAGTGTCAACCGGCTAGACAACCCGGGCTTATCTGGATGCACTGTCATTTAATGGGGCAGATTAGCCCTTTTCCTGTTTACCGAATTTCAGCCAACCGGGGACCTATTCTAACCATCCAAAACAATCGTAAACGAGCAAGAAGCCCTTCAGGCAGACCGGCATCTTCGGCGTTCTTGTCGAACAGGCCATCAAAGACCGGTAATTTCCGAACGCTCTCTTCTCGCAGGTTTGTCATTCGGGCATGACTTTGTGGGTCATGTCCACTGTATAATTGTCCACTAAGAAAGCCATGAATAGAATAAAGCCCATCTTGCCTGGCACCCTGGCAGCTCTGCTTCTCCTGACCGCCGTCGCGACGGGCTCTTCGCAGCAGCCGGCACCCCAGACGCAAGCTAGCCGTTTTGATGTCACAAATTATCGTATTGAAGCGCAGATCATTCCCGACCAACATATGTTGCGCGCCGGTGCCGACATCACCCTCATTCCCATTGACGCAACCAGATCGGTAGTTTTTGAGCTCAACGGTGCCTTGAAGGTTGAAGGGATTGAAAAAGACGGCAAAGCGCTAACTGGCTTTGTTCAGGACCCGGTCGGTGTGGGTGCGCTCGGGCCCAGTGTCCGAATCGACCTTGGTCAGGTTGTTCCCGCGAATGTTCCAGTGACCCTGAGAATACGTTGGAGCGGTGCGCTGCTGTCTCCGGAAGGTGGTCCGCTGGCAACCAAGCGTCTGGCTTACGTGGGACAAGAAGGGTCCTATTTGATGTACGCGTCTCGCTGGTTTCCCTTCCACGACTATGCGGCAGACCGAGCAACGTCTGACATCACCTTGATTGTTCCAGCCGGTCTACAAGTAGCTGGCACGAGTGACGATCCAGTCGTCGCCCAGCCGGTCCAAAAGGACGGAGTCATACGCTACCGTTTTGTGCACCGACAACCAGTACTTATCGGAAATTTCGCCGTTGGGCAGTACATCAACAAGAACCTTCGCTTTGGAAACTACGAACTCAAACTGTATGCGATGCCGGGCAACGAGAAGCGTATCGACGCGTTTGCCGAGCTCGCGGGTCGCGTCCTTGAATACTACTCAAAGCAATACGGTGCGCCATTATTCGGCAATCGACTTGTCTTCATCCAAATCGACGATGAAAGTCTGGATACGTACTCGGGCCCGGGAATTGTTTTTCTTTCAGCCAAGATGTTCGACGCCTCGCGGCCCGTACCGGAAGAGAAGCTCGAACGTGAGATTGCTTATCAATGGTGGGGACAAAGTGTTGGCCTGAAGTCATTCGACGACGCCTGGTTATCTCAGGGCCTGGCTGAATGGAGTGCTTTTGCATTCAGGGAATCAACGCTCAATGCCGGAGCACTCGATAGTGCTCAACGAGAGCAACAAGAGCGTGCTCTAACCTTTGAACAAACGGCCTCGATAGCGCGCGCGCCCAGTGCGCTCGACGATCAGTCAGCTGCCTATCAGTCAATTGTTTTCTACAAGGGTTCGATGGTCTTTCGCATGCTTCGCGAGACGATTGGTCGTGAAAATTTCGATCGCCTGTTGCGAGCATTTCTTGAGACCTACAAAGGCAAAAACGCTTCGATCGATGATTTTGAAAAGCTGACCACCAAGATCACCAACGAAAATCTACGATACTTCTTTGCTCAATGGGTTGAAGGAACGGGCGTACCGGAATTTACCGTTGACTATCAAATTATTCGCACTCGCGCCGGTAAGTTTCGCACGCGTGGTACCGTGAAACAGAATTTGGAAGCACTGCGAATGCCGGTCGAGTTATTGCTTCGCGCAGAAGGTGATAATCAGCAGACCATTGTCCGCGTTGAAGGGCGCAGCGAAGATTTCGACTTTGAGTCTAACGGTCAACCGATCGAGGTAATCGTAGATCCCAATAACAAGATTCTCCGAATGTCAGACGACCTTCGCGTTTCCATCATCGCGCGCCGCGGAATTGAGCAGATGAAAGAAGGGGTTTACGCAGAAGCACAACAACAATTTGAAGCGGCCTTGAAACTCGACCGCTCAAATTCATGGGTCTATTACAATTTGGGATTGTTATTTCTGGAGCAAAGGAATTGGCCTCAGGCACTCGATAATCTTGAAGCTTCGTTGATTGGGAATCTCAAACCTTCATGGATTGAGGTTTGGGCCCATATCAAACGTGGCAATGCTTACGACGCGCAGGGCGATCGAAATCGAGCCGTATCGGAATACAACAAGGCTATACAAGTGGGTATCGACTACGATAATGCGCAGGCCACGGCAAAGAAATATCTTAATTCGCCGTACGATCCAAAGGCCACGCAAACTGCCGAAGCCTCTAGTCCTGGGAATTGATTTCGCGGTAAGCGTTTTTTGCCTCCGAGTTTAAGATGAGCGTCCTTAGCTGCCGGATCCCTCAGTTTTTTCTTAGGCACCGACCATCCATAGTCTCTCGACACCACCGGCTTTAGCCCTGTGGTTACTCAATTTCTACCTAGCCCCGTTCGACCGCCAAGTCTTGCGACACCACCGGCTTTAGCCGTGTGGTTACTCAATTTCTACCTAAAGGCTAGGATTTGGTTGTTAGGCAGAAGTTGATTCGACCACGCGGCTGAAGCCGGTGGTGTCGCAAAACAGGTGAGACGACGGGGCTAGGTGGAAATTGAATCACCACGCGGCTGAAAGCCGGTGGTGTCCTCAGAAAAACTTCAGGCGGCGACGATAGCGAGTTTGTGTTTGTTAGCGGTCTTGATCATCTCTTCGCGATCAAACATCAAGGTCTTGCCGGCGGTAATGCAAATACAACTGGCCCCCGCTTCAACCATTGTGTTTAGAGTGGGAATACCAACCACTGGCACATCAAATCGCATGTCCTGATTGGGCTTGGCAATCTTTACAACTGTGAGTCGCTTCTGGACCAGCTTACCTGCCCGACGAATAGTTTCGTCCGTTCCTTCCATCGCCTCGATTGCGACACATGCTTTGCCACGAACGACAATCGTCTGACCAAGGTCCAGACGAGCAATCTCGCGTGCTATCTCGAGTCCATACTCGATGTCTTCACGTTCGTGACGATCCGGTTCTCGTTTGGTAAGCACGCCGGCTTTCGGCAGCGAATCCTGAAGAAAATAGGTCGAATCGATCAGTTCAATGCCTTCACTTTCAAGCTCAGAAGCTATCGCCCCGATTAAAGAGTCAGTATTTCGACGCGGTAGTTTTAGGAGCACTTTGAGCATCCGAGCATCAGGAATGGCACGACTGAAGATCTGCACATGCTTAACCTGGCCCGCCATAATCGCCTTTTCAACACCCTGATCCTTGAAGAATCGAATCATGCGACCGAGCTGGCCAATACCGACCCACGTCACACTCTCAGCCAGCTTCTCTATTCCCGGATCTGTTTCCTCATGGATGGCTGCTACAGCCATGGAAGCGCCTGTTTGCCGCGCTCCCTCAAGGACCATAAAAGGAAACCGGCCGTTACCTGCAATAAGCCCGAATTTCATTTAGTTACGCCGCGAGTGGAAGCCTCAATGAAGGTCAGCAGATCTGTCACTTCCGTCGAGTCGCTGATCTCTTCTTTGATACGTTCGATGGCCTGAGTTGTGTTCAGTTTGGCTGAGAGTAAAAGATGAAAAGCATGGTGAAGGAATTCCATTGCCTCTCGACTGTAGCCCCGTCGCTTCATTCCGACTGTATTTAGTCCATAACACTTGGCGTGATTCCCAACGGTGAGAGCAAAAGGCAGTGCGTCTTTGACAACCACTGAATAGCCGCCGATGTAAGCTTCCTTCCCAACGCGACAAAACTGATGAATACCTGAATAAGCACCGACGTTGGCACGATCTTCAATAATCACATGACCCGCTAGCGTTGCAGCGTTGGCCATAATCACGCCATCGCCGATCAGACAGTCGTGCGCGATGTGCGCCTGGGCCATGATCAGACAGTCGTCACCAACTCGAGTCAACATCCCGCCACCGGCAGTGCCACGATGAATAGTGACAAATTCGCGGATGTTATTGCGCTTGCCGATCCTCGTTTCCGAAGGTTCGCCTTTGTACTTCAAATCCTGAGAAGCAAGTCCAATTGAGACAAAAGGGAAGATGTGTGTTTCCGAACCAATTAACGTGTGCCCGTCAACTACACAATGAGACTCGAGTCTGACGTCGTCACCGAGTTCAACGTTATCGCCGATGATCGAGTAGGGACCAATGAAGCAGCGCTCACCAATTTTGGCGTTGGGTCCCACCACGGCCGATGGGTGAATAATTGTTTGGCTGGAAACGGCAGACATTGCTCGAAGTGATTGTTATAGATTCAAGGTAGCGAAGTCAGCTGCTATCCTTGAGCTTTTTCAGCAGCCTCGCGTGGTGCAATTACGCTCATGATTTCAGCGTCGGCAGCTAGTTGGCCATCCACTTTTGCTTCGCCGCGCATTCGCTGGACCTTCGATCCCATGCGCAGAGCAGTAACTTCCAGAACCAGCGTATCGCCCGGCACAACAGGGCGACGAAAACGAGCTTCCTTTATCCCGGTAAACAGAACCAACTTTTGATCGCGATCCTCGATTTCCCGAAGTGCGAGTACAGCGCCCACTTGCGCGAGTGCTTCGACTACTAAAACGCCGGGCATGACCGGAGCGCCGGGGAAATGACCCTGGAAGAACGATTCGTTAATGCTGACTTGCTTGATGCCAACGATCCGCTCGCGGGGCACAAGTTCCACGATGCGATCAACCAACAAAAATGGATAACGATGCGGTAGGAGTTTCTGGATCGCCAGTGCGTCTAGGAGAGTTTCCATAAGCCAAAGAAAAAAACGCGGTGACGCGGAACCGGCGCCGCATCTCCGCGTTTGGGATGCATGTCGACTTCTTTGTTACTTCGGAGTTGCGGCCGCAGCTGTCGCCGGATTCTTCGCATTGAAATCGGCTATAAATGCTGCAGTGATGTCGATGCTGTCTGCCGCGTACAGAAGCGGAACCTGAGTACCATCGATTATGACGTTAATATTTCGCGCCTTAGCAAAAGCTTCGAGCGCATTTCCGACTTCCTGTTGCAATGGTGCAAAGATCTCAGTTCGGCGACGGTTATAGGCAGCTTGAGCGTCTTCACCTTTTCGCTGAACATCTTTCTTTAGCTGATCGAGTTGATCGGCCTTGGCCTGCAGAGTCTTCTGGTCGATAGGAGTACCAGCAGGCGCACCTTGCAGCTTGCCCAGTTCGTCTTGCAGTGCCTGAGCGCGATTTTGCATCTGGGTAAGTTCATCCTTCTGCTTTTGGAACTCACCATTGAGTCTGGTAATCGCCACACTGAATTTGCCGATCCCGGTCTTCGGATCCAGAAAAGAGTCAGAGTAAATGACAGCCATCTTACTCATCGGCAGTGTGGTAGAAGTTGGAGCGGCAGGAGTTGTTGTTTGAGGTGCCGGAGTAGTTGGCCGCTGCCCCGCCGGAGCCGCCGGTCGTTGCGCAAGTGCTGATGTTCCGATCGCCGCAACAAGTATGGTGCTAAAGACAAGTGAAGGATAACTTCTCATGATCATTTGCTGATCGAGCCCCGCACCTGGCGGGGCTCAAATTTCAGCTCCTGGTGAACAGATTTAGGGGTTCGGCACGGAAGCCGTTGCCGGATTCTTGCTATTGAAGTCACTGATAAAAGCTTTAGTGATATCAATACTGTTGTCAGCGTAGACCATTGGCACCTGACTACCGTCAACGATCACGGTAATACCGCGTGACTTCGCAAACGCTTCAAGGGCCTTTCCGATGTCGACCTGCAATGGTCCAAAAATCTCCTGACGACGTCGACCATAAGCGCTTTCGGCATCTTCGCCTTTACGCTTGTACTCGACCTGGAGTTGTGCCAACTGATCGCTTTTCTGTCGAGTCGCGTCTGGAGCTGCAACATTTTGGGTATCAGAAATTTCCTTTTGCAGCGTCGCTATTCTCTGCTGCAGACCATTCAATTCGGTCTGACGCGGCTGAAACTCACGATTTAGAGTATTTAATAGGGCGCTGAAACGAGAAATACCGCCCTTCGGATCTAAAAACATATCTGAATAAATTACTGCCATTTTGCTGTCCGGAACCGGACCCATGGCGGTTTGTGGCGCGGCAGCGGCCGTTCCAGTTGGTTTCTGTTGTTGAGCTGAGGCGGAAAACACTGCGGCGGTCGCCAACAACACGACGGCAGCTAATAAACGATCGATCTTCATAACTTTGTTGTAAAACTCCTTACGTGGGGGTGGCTGGATAAAGACATTAGTTGTCTTACCGGCCACCTTGGTTGGCTTCAAATGATTAAAAAGTACGGCCTACGCTGAAGCGGATGACCTTCTTTTTCTCATTAAAGAAAAATGGAAAGCCGTCAATAATCTGGTCTTCCCGGGCATTCGGATTATACGCAAAGATCAGGCGAAACGGTACATTGATGACTGGTACCTGGACTCTGACCTCCATACCAAGACTTGACCGATAATCGCCTATTTTTGCGAACAAACTCTGCGATAACCGGACGACGCTAGTTGTTTGGGCTTGCCCGCGAAGGAAAACAGGTTGAAATCCACGGGGAAGCAGTGTCACCGGATCGGTATCGCCGGTACCGGCAAGTTCCAGTTCCGCCGTGCTGACAACGCGATTGTCACGCGCAACTAAACTGAAAAACCTCGAAGCGGCAAGTCGTGGGTCCTTGCAAATTGCGAGCGAACTCAGGCTTATCGGCGCAGCCTGACCGGGACCAAAACGAGGACATGCAACGAGACCAACGGTCGATAGAAAAGGCTGATCGTCGAGCAGGTTGCTCGAGAACTGCTGGTCGCTACCTGATCTAATGTTAAAAGCCGATCCGATGTCGGCAAACGCAGCAATACTTACCATGTCGCTGATGATCGGGATTCGATATTCAAAGTTGCCCAGGAGCTGAGTATCGCCACCAACTGATGTAAACGAACGTTGTAGTTGAGCGACATTACTTCCAGAAACTCCCGTAAACGTTCCGAGCGAAGCAATCGAAGCAGGCAATCCCGGTATCGGCACAGGCGTACCCGTCGCGTTGAAAGCAGCAACAACATTCTGCGACGAGATGAAGGTGTCTAAGGGCGCAACCGGACTGATCGACCGAACGTTGTAACCGCGAATCGTAAACTCGTCGCCGAGGAAGTAACGCTCAAAGATTGGCACTCCATCCACGAATGCCAATGAGTTTGCGTCTCGAACTTTTGCTGTAGTAGCGAAGCTTCCGACCGTACCGGCGATGATTCGGAAGCCAAAGACTTCTGGATGTGTCGACTTCTTACGTCGAACCGGAAAGAACTGCGTGTAGGACATCGTGGGCTGGTATGTCCTGACGTCTCCACCAAGTCCCGCAATTCCCATCCCTACTGATACTTCACGGCCACTGGTTGGATCGATACTGGCGTTTCGCGTGTCGTAGGTAAAAGTCAGAGTGCCGCGACTGGTCAGAATGTTCGGTTGGTTATAGATAACCGGGATGAAGGTTGACGAATTATTCGTCGAGTTAGATTGGGGATCCTTCACACTCGACAACGACAACTGGTACGAAGCACCAACGCGCGAAAACTGCGTAAAGCGGCGCTTTTTATAAAACTCCGATAAGGGCGCGCTGACAAAGAGCGAACCGCCGTAAGAGTCTCTGGTGAACAGATTTTCTTCATTGACATCGGCAAGATTTATTTGCGAGTTGATGAGATCTTGCTGCGCACTTAGGTTTTGCGATAGGAAGGTACCTTCACCGAAAAACTTTTGCGTGAAAGCAAAGAGCGAGAAGCCGGCGCTAATTGGGCGGTCTTTTATATACGGCTCCGTAAACGAAAACTGAAATGAACGTTGACGATTACCGGCAGCAACGTTAAATGACAAAACCTCGCCACGGCCTAACAAGTTATTGGTCGAGTATTCGAGACCAAAGAAAGAACCGCCAATTCCTGAGATTCCACCGTTGAAAGAAATCTGCTGGCGTCCACGCTCACTAACCTTCAGTGTGAGATCAACAGTAGCCTCTTCTTCGTTAGTTCGCCGGTCTACGTCTTTGTCCTTATCTATCGGGTTGAAATAGCCCAGCTGATTTAGCTTGACGACCGAGTATTCCCAATAATTGTCGTTGTAGATATCACCCTCGTTGATAAGTACTTCGCGGCGCAGCACGTTGTCTCGCGTGAACGTGTTGCCGATGAACTCGAGGCGGCGGAGGCTAAACTGTTTGCCCTCCTCGATGGTAACGGCGAAGTCGACGATACCCTCATCCGGATTCTGCGGATTGTCTTTGAAGGTGGGAACAGGTTCGGCGGTGTACTCGATAAAACCTTGTCCGCCGTAGAACTTCTTGAGATTTTCAAATAGGCCTTTGCTGACTTTTTCACCGTTAGCGATATCGCCTTTTTCGAGACCAATTACTGCTCGAATCTGGGCCTCAGAAAAGATCGAGTTACCTTCAACCTTGAACTCGCCCAAGCGGTAAACCTTACCTTCGACGATTGGAACCGTGACCCTCAGACCTTCATCAACGGACGAGAGAAAAGGCAACGGCAAGACTGGAAATCCCGTGCGCCGGGGTCCAAGACTTTCAACCCGAGGCTCTCCGTGTCGTGCCTGGAGGTAGCCTTTGGCTCGCATATAGTTGTCGACTAGACGCAGGTCAACATCGAGTTTTTCGCGATCGAGAATGTCGGTACTCTTAAAGCGCGTAATCAATCCTGCTTCTTTGACATACTTCATGGCGCCGCGAAGCGCACCGTCACTGAAGACCTGATTACCCTCAAATTGAATCTCAACTACACGTACGCGGTCGCCTTCGCTCACAACATAAGTAACAGCAATTGAGGTGGCCGAGACATCCTCTTTTCGCTCTTCAATCGTCGCATTAGGATGGCCCCCCGCAGCCAACAACTCCTTCATCACGCGAATAGCATTGCGGGATTTGACTGGATCATAGGTACTTTCTTTCGACACACCGACGCGCCGTTCACGGAAAGCTTTTAATACATCCGATTCCGCGACGCTTTTTAAACCCTCGAAGGTCAAGTCTCTGATAATTGGAAGTTCTCTAACTTCGAAGATGAGGGCAACGCCACCTCGCGGTCCAGTTTCAATCAGGACTCGGGTTGCAGTTTTGTCGAAAAAGCCTAATTGAAGGATGGCCTGGTAATCGCGTTCGACTTGATCCGGGTTATAGACATCACCGGGGCGTGTCTGAACCCAATACAGGATGTCGTCTTTACGCAGACGTCGATTTCCAGTGACGTCTACTGATTCGACCACACGTTGGGCCGGAGTTTGCTGAGCGGTAACAGGTCTGGGAACCGCAAAAAAAGCTGCTAATCCAACTACGATGCTCAAAAAAAAGAGCCGGAACACGCAATATAAGTGCATAGGCACCAATTCCCTCAGTAGTTCTTACCGGGCCTCAGAAACTTCGGGGAGCTTATGGGTGATAAAAATCCAGAGATAGAAAACTTTTAGGCAAAAATTGCTTGGCCGAATCGTGTCGAAGACAGGAACTAAGATTCAGTCTTCCAAGCGCTCGTTGCCAGATCAATGCAGCAAAGCGGCGCATTATAAGCCATAAAATTCGAAAGTCCAAAAGCGCGAAGTCCCGCTGGAGGCTTGATTTGCGGGAGATCGTACCCTGGACTAGTCGAACAATTCAGACCTTTTAGTGAATTAGAAGTGCGTCGTCGTTGGCTTCAATGCTGACGGGACGAAAATCGAGGGAATCCCCGCTCAAGAAAATCTCAACGAGTTCAAAGTCGGCTAACTGACCTTGAATCAGCGCCTCTGAAAGGGGATCTTCGACGTATTTCTGGAGCGCCCGCCGCAATGGTCTTGCGCCATAAGATCGGTCTGCACAAGTTTTCTCGACAATCCAACGTTTGGCTTCGTCAGTTAACCTGACCTCAAAACCATGCCTGGTCATCGTTCGATTGATCTGATCGACCTGGAGCTGAACGACTTCGAGAAGTTCCACGTCGAGTAATTGATCGAAAATGATGATCTCGTCAAGCCGATTGATAAATTCGGGATTGAATGTCTGTCGTACCGACGACATCACCATCTCTTCCATTTTCTCGCGAGAGGCATTGGTGTTTGCCTGGAAGCCAAGCGTGCCTTTCTTTTGGATGAAACGGGCACCAATGTTCGAGGTCATGATGATAATCGCATTCTTGAAATCGACCGTATTGCCCAGTGCGTCGGTAAGAATACCATCCTCAAAAACCTGCAACAGGATATTAAAAATGTCCGGGTGGGCCTTTTCTATTTCATCGAAAAGTAAAACAGCATACGGCGAACGCTTGATCCGTTCCGTCAACTGGCCGCCTTCTTCGTGACCAACATAACCTGGCGGCGATCCGATTAACTTCGAGACGGAATGTTTTTCCATAAACTCAGACATATCGAAGCGAATTAGCGCTCGCTCACTGCTAAAGAGAAACTGTGCCAGCGAACGTGCAACCTCGGTTTTGCCAACGCCAGTTGGTCCAAGAAATAAGAACGAGCCAACGGGACGAAGCGGATTTTTTAGTCCGGCGCGGGAGCGACGGATCGCGCGAGCCAGGGCTGAAATAGCCGGTCGCTGCGAGACTACCCGCTTGTGCAACTCAATTTCGATGCGGAGGAGTTTTTGAGTCTCCTCTTCTTTAAGTGAGGTAACAGGTATACCGGTCCAGCGGGCAATGACATCTTCTACGTCATCACGCGTAACCTGAGCGGAAACCAGTGCGTCTTCCTGACTCGAACGCAGGGTGGAAGTATCACCATATGATCTGGACCACTCATTCAATTCAACCCAATCGGCAAGATTGCCCTGTTCGCGTCGCACCCGAAGTTTTACGCGAGCCCCCGCCTCATCAATCACATCGATTGCTTTATCAGGCAAGAAGCGGTCTGGGATGTAACGGTGCGACTGGTAGACCGCCGCTTGCAAAGCGTCGTCCGTATAGCGAACCTGATGAAAACTTTCATA
>Ga0163162_10001947_pt1 | contig 19392 bp, 22 predicted proteins | sample S55metaG_FD_115310 | JGI IMG/M metagenome (GOLD analysis project Ga0163162, IMG submission 115310) | Switchgrass rhizosphere microbial communities from Kellogg Biological Station, Michigan, USA - S5-5 metaG | ecosystem: Host-associated > Plants > Roots > Rhizosphere > Soil | place: USA...
GCCAGGACTTGAAAAATTCAACACAACCATTGAGGCGTCACAAGGAAGGGAGCCGGCAATCGTCCGATGAATCGTCCGCGACGCCGTTCTTTACTTTGGTTTATCGGAGTCTTTCTCGCGGGGTCTATCGCCCTGGGCTATGACTACCTCTTCATCTACGACCCTCCGATCCGCGCAGTACAGAAATTCGAATCCGCCATGAGCTGGGGGGATGTGGAAGCCCTCAAGTCGATCATCGTGTTGAGCGCCAGCCAGGACCTGGAGGCGCTCCGAGAACCCACCGAAGAAGACGTTCGACAGTTGCTGATGGAACCCTTCGACAAGGGGAAGATCCTGGACTTAAGGCAACGTTCTGACGACAAAGGGACCTATCACTATGTCGTGATACGGGGAGCCGATGCTCAGGTGTATGCCTATTTGGTGACTCAATTCGCCGGAAAGCTCCATGTTGTGGTGTCCGAAAGACGCACTAGCGCACCAAGGCGATATATCTGGGAATACACTTGGACCAATTAAATAAGGCTCCTGTATACTGAACGAACTCTAGGAGGCTTCCATGTTTGGTCTAGGCGTACCCGAACTGCTCATCATCGCTGTAATTTTGTTCTTTATCTTTGGCGCCAAGCGCATCCCTGAAATGGGGAAAGCCGTGGGTGAGACCATCAAGGGCTTCAAGAAATCGATGGATACCCATCCCAAGGACCAGAAATAACGGGCGGAAGTAAGTTCAAAGATAGAGTTTCGCGCGAGTGAGAAAGTCGTGCACCACCGGTAGCGGAAGTCCCATCACGTTGCCGTAATTCCCTTCGATTTTCGAGATATACACGCTCGCAAATCCCTGAATTGCGTACGCGCCTGCCTTGTCGAGCACCTCTTCGCGTCGCACATAATCGATGATTTGCGCGTCCGTCATCGAATTAAACCAGACTTTGGTGTTCTCCAGGGCTTGGTGCATCTCGCCATGGATCTGATCGATAACGCACACCGCGGTGTAAACCACGTGCTGACGTCCGGATAGTTGCTTCAACATGCGAATGGCCTGAGCTTCGTCTTCCGGTTTTCCAAGAATCAAACCGTCGATAGTCACAACCGTGTCTGCCGACAATACAACGGAGTTTGAAACGCCGGACGCGACTTCGATTCCCTTTTCGCGGGCAGCCCGCGCAACGAACTGTTCCGCAGACTCGCCGACGTCTGGAACTTCAGCGATGTTGGCGGGGATGACTTCAAATGGAATACCGAGAATGGCTAGAAGCTCTCTACGACGCGGAGATTGCGAAGCCAGGACAAGGGAAGGATTCATCGCAGCTAATTACGTTTCTGCCGGGGATTATAGGCCCAGTGAAATTCCAGCTCGAATGCCATGGAGCGTGCCAGGCCATCGAGATCGGGAAACAGCGATGCCTGAGTGATATTCATCTTATAAAGCTCTCGCATGCCTTTTTCGCGGATGTTGCGCAACGGAAGAATGAACTTGATCAGTGTGCCTTTCGGGTTGGGATACGCGGCGAGAATATCTTCGACGGGCCGATCGAGAACCGATGGCACCAGGAACGTTCCGGATTGAGCGATGAGCCTTCGGTTCATGGCGTGCGGTTCGCCCATCCATACAAATGGTTTTGATTCCGAAAGAAAATGTTTTCGAAAAACGCCTGGCTTCGACGCATCAAGTTTTTTCATTTTCTCGATTTCAAACGGATTGCAGGCCCAGACAATGGCATCGTCCGTCGCATTGTGGAGGGCGAAGAAGGCAGCCACATACGGAGACCAGCTGAAATCAATAAGCCGGGTGGGTGCGCCGTGGTCCTGCATCAGGGCCAGCCACTGAAAATCGTCCTCGCGATCGGGAACGTGATCCAGAAAGTGAATGGCTTTGCGTTTGAAGATTCGCAGGATGCGTTCTTCCTGTTCGCGCCAGGACTGCGGATCAATCCGATACGTCAGCAGGTAACGCGAGACCGCACTGAACAGCGACAGCGACGCGTCACGCTGTCCGCGAAACGCCCAGTTGTGATAGGGCGACTCGGCTGCCAGCGAAAGATATTCCCCCCAGGATTTCAATCGCACAACGTCATATGGCTGTTTTTTCACGACTCATTCAGGTACCACCTTTGGTTGGATTCGGTCAAGGACGAGTGGTGGCGTTCAGCAACGTCTCAAACTGAAAGTGTCGGCGCGGTCATAGACCGCGCCAGTTGTGCGGCGCACGGCGTTTTTGAAATCAACAGGAACGACAAGGGGCGGAGTCTGCGTGATAGAATCCATCGCAGGTATACCGATGCAGATTTTTCTCAGCTACGATCGAAGCGATGAAGAATTCGCAATGGCTCTCTCCGAATATCTCGAAAAGCATGGGCTGACAGTGTGGAGAGGTGCTGCTGAAGTCCTGCCCGGCGAGAATGTCTGGGAGAGAATTGCAGCCGCCCTCAAGGCTTCAAAGGCCATGATCGTTCTGCTTTCTCCGGAATCCGTGCGATCGGAAACTCAACAACGCGAAATCGAATATGCCCTGGGCGATCCCAAATTTCAGGGGCGCGTGTTTCCGGTCCAGATTCGACCGACACAAAAGATTCCCTGGATTCTCCGCAAGCTCAATCTTCTGGACGCAAAGCACGGGGCCGAAAAAGTGGGCGCAACCATTGCGGAAGCCGCGAAATTGGCGCCTTCCCTGAAGTAGGGCTATGGCGCCGCAAAAAGCGCCGAAGGAAATTTTTCTTTCTCATTCGAGCCGCGATCGCCGGTTCGTCCTCAAGCTGGTCGAATTCCTCCGATCCAAACGAATTCGATACTGGTATAGCGAAACCCATATCGTCGGCGCGAAACAGTGGCACGACGAGATCGGTCATTCCCTCAAACGATGCAACTGGCTGATCGTAGTCCTGACGCCGAACTCCGTAAGATCAAAATGGGTGAAACACGAATTGCTTTTCGCCTTGCGTGAGAATCAATACAACGGGCGGATCATTCCTCTTCTGCTTCGCGAGTGCAAGTTCTCGAAATTGTCCTGGACACTTTCCGGATTTGAGTTCGTGGATTTCACCGGAAGTTTTGAAACGGGTTGTCGTCAACTGATGGCGATTTGGAAAAAAAGAAGGTGATCTGGAGATTTCCGTTGTGGACCTGTATGAGGAGAATTGCCGCGATGAGCAACGGATTCATAAGCAAGATGACCGTAAATTCCCTGACTTTATCCAATTAATCCCGCGTTTGACCCGCTTAACAATACAGGATCTCGCGATGCGAAATAATTTCCGAATGCCCGTCACTAGTGGGGATTATTACGGTTGACTCTCCAATGACTCCACTAAACAATGCGAGTCGAATCAATCCATGGGGAGACGAATCGTGTTCAGCAAAAACAAAGCAATTTCCGACGAATTCAGTGGCTTCCTGGCGCAGGGAACGACTCTGAATGGCGACCTGCGTTTTTCCGGGAAGCTGCATCTCGACGGGGAATTCCGCGGAACGATTTCAACCGACGATATTCTGGTCGTCGGTGAAAAGGCAACCGTCGAAGCCGACATCAAGGCGGGAGAAGTCCTGATCAGCGGCAAGGTCTTCGGCAATATCGAATGCGTCCGTCGGGTAGAAATCAACCCAAGCGGGCACTTTCGGGGGGACGTGCGCACGCCGAAGTTCGTCATCAACGAGGGCGGAATTTTCGAAGGCAAGAGTCTCGCGGTAGAAAAGCAGGAATCCCGCGAAAGTTTGTGGGTGCCCGACAAGCCGGTCGACAGTGTCGTTGAGACTTCGGCCACGTAGCTACGGATTCACTCTCATCGGGGCCGACGCGCCTGTACGGCCTTCGCCAGCTCATCCAGAAGCGCAACACTGTCGTCCCAACCGATGCATGCATCGGTAATGCTTTGGCCATACGCAAGTTTCTTACCCGGAGCCAAATCCTGACGGCCGGCAGTCAAATGACTTTCAATCATCACTCCAATGATGTGCGTATCGCCGGACCCAATTTGCAGAGCAACATTGCGGCCGACGTCGACCTGACGACGATAGTCTTTCTGGCTGTTGGAATGGCTGAGATCGATCATCAATCGCTGAGGCAGTCCTGCCGTGGCCAGTTCCTTGCATGCTGAGGCGACGCTAGCAGCATCGTAGTTCGGCTGCCTGCCACCGCGCAGAATCACGTGGCAATCGTTGTTGCCCAAGGTGGAGACAATCGCCGAGTGGCCTGTCTTGGTTACCGACAGAAAATGGTGCGGATGCTGCGACGTGCGAATGGCATCGACTGCGATCTTCAGATTGCCGTCGGTTCCATTCTTGAATCCAACGGCGCAGGAAAGGCCGGAAGCCAACTCGCGATGCACCTGGCTCTCCGTGGTGCGGGCACCGATCGCGCCCCAGCTGACCAGGTCGGCAATGTACTGGGGAGAAATCATGTCGAGATACTCGACACCGGCCGGCATTCCAAGATCATTGAGAGCGAGCAGCAGTCTACGACCGATGCGCAGTCCGTCATTGATCATAAAGCTGCCGTCCAGGTGGGGATCGTTGATCAGGCCTTTCCAGCCTACCGTCGTCCGAGGTTTTTCAAAATATACCCGCATGACGATCAGAAGGTCCGGATCCAGGCTATCCTTTTCCGATTTGAGCTTTCGAGCGTACTCAATGGCTGCGCCGGGATCGTGGATGGAACAGGGGCCGATAATGACGAGAAGCCGGTCATCTTCGCCTTTTAAAATGTTGTGGATGGCCTGCCTGGTTTGGGAAGTGACCAACGCCGCGGATTCGCTGAGTGGGAACTCGGCCATGACGGCAGCAGGCGTCAACAGCTCTTTGATTTCTTTAATGCGCAGATCATCGGTTCTTGGAATCATAGGAACAAATATTATAGCCTCAGCCTGCTCCAACCCACCGATGGTGTTTGCAATTGTGTAGTGAAAACGGCTAATATGAAGCGTCTGATTATCCAATAATTCTTCCTGGACTGGCTTCCTCGCGCAACTCTTCATGCCGTTGAATACTTCCCAGCACAAGAATTCTCAATTCAGAGATCTGGGGCTAGTTGAACGGCAAACAAAGTATCCGCTACACGGGTTTCGAATGTACACATGACGGAGGTCGGCGCTTCGACTTCAGTATTGCCATGGCAGACAGGATCACTACCGTTTATTCGGTGGATGTAGCGGGGCCAAGTTTCTCGGGGCCGGACCGCATCCTTGTACAGGAAGCAGCCGGCATCTGCTTTTTGAAGGTCAAAGAGATGTTCGATGTTGGAGGCGACATGACGGCAAACCGAATCAGCCTCAGTTCCACCGATATCGCTCAGTTCAGGCAGGCAATCCCGATTCAGGGACGCCTGAAGAAAAAGCTCGCCGCCATCGGCACAACGTAAACGCACTCGCGAGGAGAACTAGATGTCTGGAAAAAACGGCGATCGATCTCGTCATGACCGCCAACGGAAGTCCAAGATGCACGACCGTGAAAAAATCCGGGAGTTGCGCAAAGCATTATCGCTACCGGCTCCGCAGCATGCGGTTTCTCAGACAAAATCCAAGTGACCAAACACCTTGTTGCGAACTGGATAGCGCTCTTGAAAGATGCCGGATGGATGTCCGTAATGGGCATGGTCTGCATTATGACGTTCGCCGTGTCATCGCTGGTGTTCCGATATGCGCCGTACCGGCGCCAGTAGCGGTTATAAAGGTCAGGTATTTTCTATATGCATATTTCTCAATCATCCAAATCCGCCGATACGCGGTGGTATCTCGGCGTGCATTGCCGCAAATGCAAAACGCCCATTCTTTTTGGACTGGATCGCAGCGAAGGCCAGGTTCAATCTGTCGCGCCTCGTAAGCTGTTGCTGACCTGCGGGCAGCCCGAATGCCGCCACCAGGCGGATTACAGTGAGTCCCGCGTGGATCGGTTTCAACGCACTCCGGAACCGGGGAAGCGTAGCTAAAGGATATGAAAATGAAGGCTGTTGTTGCTCCACCCCTGGAACATCGCGTCTGGTGCAGCCAGTGCTGCATTCGCATTGCTCCAACTGAAGAACGACAGATGAGCGGGGGCAAGCCTTATCACCCACGCTGTCTGTCAAAGATCGCTCCCGTCCGAGCCAGAGTAAGAGCAAGGTAGGATCAAGGTACCTCTCCATCCTGGAGAGGTACTTACAACACTCGTTAGTGAGATCGAGACCTTCCGCCGGAACGTCCTCGCGGTCCGAAACTCCTCCATCCTGAAGAACGGCCACCGGGTGCAGCGGATGCTGCCGGACGATTCACATGCAGGGATGCGATCATCGAGGAGTGGAATGGATGATCTTCCATCTTTGTGAGTGGAGTTTTGGTCAGTTGCTCGATTCCCTTCAACATCAGAACTTCCGTCGCATCACAGAAGGAGACTGCGGTTCCCGCCGCGCCCGCCCGCGCCGTGCGGCCAATACGATGCACGTAGCTTTCCGGGTCGTTCGGCATTTCGTAGTTGATGACGTGGGAAATTCCATCGACGTCGATCCCCCTGGCAACAATATCCGTCGCAACCAGTACGGCGATCTTGCCCTTGTCAAACGCGGCCAGCGCGCGTTGCCGCGCCGCCTGGCTCTTGTTCGAATGGATGGCATCTGCGGATACACCCTCCCTCGCCAACTGTATCGCAAGGCGATTTGCACGATGCTTGGTTCGAGTAAACACCAGAACCCGGGTGACAGCCTCATCCTTCAACATGTGCGCGAGTAAAGATCCTTTGCTCGCCTGCTCCACATAGTAGACATGCTGCGCTATGTTGAGAGAAACGGACGCAGGAGGAGTTGTTGCCACGCGTGCAGGATTGCGCAGCATTTCGGCGGAGAGCGATGCAATGTCGCCGGACATGGTCGCGGAGAACAACAGCGTCTGGCGCCTCGCGGCTGGAATTTCAGAAACGATCTTCCGGACATCGTTGATGAATCCCATATCGAGCATGCGATCGGCTTCATCCAGAACCAGAAATTCGACCTGGTTCAACTTCACTTCGCGCTGTTGCAAAAGATCCAGCAGCCTTCCCGGTGTGGCCACGACGATGGCAGGTTTGCTGCGTAGTGCCTTGATCTGTCCTTCCATTGACACTCCACCCACGACGCAGGCTGTTCGCATCGGCAGATGGCGCCCATAAGCGCGGAAACTGCCCTCCACCTGTTGCGCCAGTTCCCGCGTCGGAGTCAGAACGAGAACCCGAACGCTTCCGGGATTATTAGATGGACGAGATTGAAGCATGTCGAGAATCGGCAATGCGAATGCTGCCGTCTTGCCGGTACCGGTCTGCGCGGTTCCGATAATATCGCGGCCGGCAAGAATCTGCGGGATCGCCGCGCTCTGGATTTCGGAGGGCGCTTCGTAGCCTTCGTCGGACAGCGAGCGAAGGATGGCTTTGTGAAGACCAAGGCCTTCAAATGTATTGAGAATTGGGCCAGCGTCTGTGTCTGCCCCTGGAACGGAACTTTCGTTTTGATTTGTACTCATGTTACCTGTTTTGATGTGCCTCGAGATATCGGCGACTCAGTCTCGGTAAGGCGCGCTCAAAACATTTGCCGAGGAGAAACGCAGGAATCGTCGGACGGAAATTCGGTCGTGTTGGAAGGTCGGTTTCAGAATAGAGGAAACTTCATTCCTTAGTCTTCTCGTCAGTCTGCAGAATTGAGCGCAACTGGCATCGGAGACAACCTCCGGCTGAAGACCGAGGTGAGTGTAACACGGATTACACGAAATGCCGAAACTGCGGGGAATTGTGAAAGCGGAACATTTCGAAATTGCACGGCATTCTGAAATGTTGCGGCCCTTCGATCCGGCGGTGCCTGCCGACTACTGGATCGGTTTCATCGCGGATCCCGAGGAGGAAGCAATCGAGGAGCATTTGTTCGAATCCGATTATTGTGGACACCCGCTTCGCCAGCTTATCGCCCTGGCCGATCGCCTTTGCAAGCTGTCGCTCGAAAAATCCCTCCGATTGACTGTGAGCGACGCATTACTTCAACGCGCGGCAGATTCCGGACTCGCTGCCCGCGATGATCGTATTCCGTCCGGAGGACATGTCGAGTGCATCGTGAGCGGCTGAAGATGACATTCTTGTTGGGCGGGTCGCAGCAAACCTCAGCGGGACCCCCGTCTAGATTTGTGCATTTGCAATTAAATGGCGTCCAGCAGTTGCGGCTGCCGGATATTCCTGTCATTCCCGAAGTAACAGTAATGCTTTTCAGGAGTCGATCCACTCTGATAAAGTCCGCGCCGTCACTCACAATGGTCATGCGGCTGGTCGGCTTCGACAACAAAGGCAGCGAACTAGTGCTCGGGGAAACACATTCAACCACACGCGTTCCATGGTCGGTCCCGGTGCCTGGCAAATGAATCCAGGACGAAATGAACCTTCATCCACCGAAACAACCCGAGCGGTCGTGGACCGATTCAACGAAGCCTTCAACAGACACGATGCCGACGCGCTGGCGTCATTATTGACGAGCGATACCGTTTTCGAAAACACGTCTCCACCACCCGACGGATTGCGGATTGAAGGGAAAGAGGCAGTCGTTCAATTCTGGCGGGACTGGTTTTCCCGCAATCCCGACTCGACGTTCGAAACTGAAGAAATGATTATTTGTGGCGATCGCGCCGTAGTCTGTTGGGTCTATCGCAAGTTGCGAAATGGACAACCGTGGCATTTGCGCGGCGTGGATGTGTTCGATATCCGCGCCGGAAAAGTTGCTGCCAAACTCGCTTACGTCAAGGGCTGATGGACAGTACGCACACGAACAGTTAAGCGGGCGGGCAGATCTGGATGAAAAGAGACGACTCGCCAGTCCCCCGGCAGTGAGTCGTTATCGCGAACGAGGGTGGGCAATCAGCCCAAGTGGTCCCCATACACTGAGAGGCAGCCACCAACAGGATCGCTTCTTCGATTTGAGGAGGAAGAACCTAGCCAGAACCCACAACCCGATATCCACGGCCAACTTTCAGTCAGCATGCCAAAGTTGCGTTCGTAGTGGGCAGAGCAGACAGCAATTCCCGGATCTATCGCGATAGACACGATAGATCCCACCTTCGTGACCATGGGGAATCGTGAGTAAGGTAACAATCGCGTTGTAGCCAACCAATCGTTCGTTTGGGGAATCGAAGGGGAGCAGTCCATTCATCTTTTCCTCATGGCTCCTGAATGGGATGCTGGGACATCAATTGAAGGCGAGCCCGGGTGGGGGTAAAGTGACTTCCCAAAGGAGATCCCATGAAAGCTTCTGTTTCGGTTTCAATCTCCCTGCTTCTTATCGCAGCCGCCATAACCGTCACAGCCACGTCGCCTCAATCCCCATCGCGCAACTTCACCGTGGAGCAGATTCTCAGTTATCCTTCTCCCGAGAATCTGACGGCATCTCCGGTGGGATCCACCATCGCCTGGAGTTTCAACGAACGCGGCGTGCGCAACATCTACGTGGCCTCCGGGCCGGGTTACGAGGCGCGACGAGTCACTTCATATAAGGATGACGACGGACAGGAGCTGACGCATCTCGCATTCTCGAACAACGGCAGGATGATTGTTTACGTTCGTGGTGGCGACCACGGCTCGGGCAGACCCGGCGACGACGGGCCCCCGAATCCCGCTCAGCTTCCCGTTCAACCGAAAATCCAGGTGTGGTCTGTGCCGGTTGCTGGGGGCGAAGCAAAGGTACTTGCCGATGGCGACGACTTCGCCATCGATCCAGACAGCAGTCGCGTCGTGTTCGTGAACTCGAAGGAGAAGGAAAAGAGAATTTGGACAGTCCCAATCGACGGTTCAAAACCCGCACAGATCATGTTCTTCGCCCGGAGCTCGAGTGAGTCGCCGACTTGGTCGCCGGATGGACGCACGCTCGCGTTCGTATCCAATCGAACCGAGCATAGTTTTATCGGGCTGTACACCGAGGACCAGCCTATTCGATTCATCGCGCCATCGACCTCGCGCGATTCGCTGCCGGTATGGTCTCCCGACGGAAAGAAGATCGCATTCCTCCGACAGCCCGGCACTGGCGGAACTCCGCGTTTGCCCGGCGCCCCGGTTATTCCACCGTGGACATTGCTCGTGGCGGATGCTCAGACCTTAAACGTCGCAACCGTAATCACCAGCGGTGAATCGCCGGTCGATCCGATTCTTCAGAATCCGGGAGGGATTGGATTTCGATGGGCCGCCGACGACACCCTCGTCCTTTCGCTTTATCGCGATGGTTTCCCCCATCTTTATTCGATCCAGCATCCGGGCGCTGGAGGCAAACCGGTGTTGCGGACTCCGGGATCGTTCATGGTGGAGCACTGGACGCTGACTCCCGACCTGCGCTCCATCGTGTATAGCGCCAATACCGGGTCGGATCGCAATGACATTGATCGACGGCATCTCTACAAAGTTCCCATCGATAGCGGGACCGCAACTTCGCTGACCAGCGGAAACACCATTGAATGGAGCCCGGTTGTCACCGCAGATGGTCAGAGCGCCGCATTCCTGACGTCCGGACCGCAGCGAGCACCGATCCCAGCTGTCGTGCCTCTTGCGGGTGGAACTCCGCGCATGCTCGGCGTCGAACGGGTGCCTGCGGATTTCCCCGCCGATCGGCTGGTCACGCCGGAGCTGGTTTCCTTTCGTGCCGCAGATGGCGTCGAAGCACACGGACAACTCTTCAGGCCAACTGCCGACGGACGCAAACCGGCAATCGTTTACGTTCACGGCGGCGGGCCGCGCCAAATGCTGCTCGGGTGGCATACCCGCTGGGAATATGCCAATGACTACGGAATAAATCAGTATCTGACAAGCCTGGGATTCATCGTTCTATCGGTGGATTACCGGTTGAGTGTCGGGTACGGCCAGGCTTTTCAGTTTCCCGAAAATTCGGCAACCCGCGGTGCTTCGGAGTATCGCGACGTCCTTGCAGCGGGACGGTATCTTCAGTCGCGATCGGATGTGGATCCACGTCGTATCGGAATCTGGGGTGCATCCCTTGGTGGCCATCTCACCGCGATGGGACTGGGGCGAAACTCCGACGTATTTGCAGCTGGCGTGGATATTCACGGCCTTCACGATCGCATTCCGGTACTCACGACGGATCAACTCACACGTGCCATGGTCGGTGACGGCATTACCGAATCGGAATTGAAACAAACGCTGAAACTCGCGTACGAATCCTCACCGATTTCGACGGTGTCGACGTGGAAATCGCCGGTACTCTTCATTCACGGAGACGATGATCGGCTGGTAAATTTCCGTCAGACTATCGATTTGCGGAACAGGCTTCTGGAAAAGGGAGTCAAGGTGGAAGAACTCGTGCTCCCTGACGACGAACACGACTCGCTGCTATGGCAGCATTGGAAGGTAACGGCAGCAGCGGTGGGGGAGTTTTTCTCGAGGAAACTGAAGCAGTAGAAGAGAGGTCAAAAGAAGGGAAAATTGCGGTACCCCTCACCTGGCCCGCTGGCGCGGGCCACCCTCTCCCGTTGGGAGAGGGATTCGCTCGGCTACAGTGGCGAGCCTTGCCGCAATACCGACGCACGCGTGATTTTTGAAATCGAAGGCGTTCCACATTGACGCATGGTGAGCGTTAACTCCGCTCGCAGGATTTCCAGCACGCGTTCAACACCCTCGGAACCGAATGCCGATAACCCGTAAATATACGGCCGGCCAATTCCCACTCCGCGTGCGCCAATAGCCAACGCTTTGTAGATATCGGTGCCTCGGCGGAAACCGCCATCCACAAATACTGGAATCCGGCCACGAACGATATCGACAACCTGGGGAAGAATATCGATGGTTGCCCGACCCGTCTCCGTTGCACGGCCTCCGTGGTTCGACACGATCACACCATCCGCGCCGTGATCCATTGCGAGTTTTGCATCCTCCGGAGTATCGATGCCCTTGAGCAGGAGCTTCATTTTCGTCATTTTTTTCAGACGATCCACATAAGTCCAGTCCGCAGCGCTCGGATTCATCTCACCGCTCAGCCCCGCAAACATGGGCCGCAAGCGATTTCGGACTACGGTCGAACCTCCAATCGGCTGCGTCACATGACACGACATGCAATCGCGCGTGTCCTGACGCGCGAGTCGAGCCGTCGTCTCCGCATTGCGGCCGGCCAGAAGATCGATGGTCCACACCAGCACTGGACATCCCGCAGCTTCGACGCGTTGAACCATCTTCTCGGTATCCGGCCAACTGGCTGGCATATAGAGTTGATACCAGGGAGGCGTCCCCAGTGCCCTGGCAACGTCTTCGACCGACTTCGATGAAACAGTCGAAAGCATCTGCATCGCCTTCTGAGCTTTGGCTGCTCGCGCCGTCGCCAGCTCTCCCTCGGGATGAAACGCCTGCTGAGCCCCGACGGCACTCACGTAAATCGGCATGTCCCAGGTCGCACCAAAGACATCGAGTTTCAGGTCCGCTGTCGTGACATCGACCAGCCGACGGGCGCGCAATTGATAGTGCATGAATGCTTCCCGATTCATGCGCACGGTGAGGTCATCATCCACACCGCCGGACAGGTAACCCCAGTGAGCCGCCGGGAGAGCCTTGTGCGCGAGTGGTTCGAAATCCATCACGCTTAGGGCGTCTTTCGCGTGTGTGATCGCCGGCGCGGAATCCTGCGCGAAAGCGTGCGCCGCCAATGGACTCGCCGCCATGAACCGAAGGAACTCACGACGATGAAACGACTGGATGTTCATGCAGAAGGGATCTATCACATTTGAGACTTCTGCCGAACTGGAATTCTGAACGCAACAGGTACCGTAGTATCCTGAGTGTTTACAGATTGGGGGAAATTGATATGCATCACTTCATCAGGGCATCCGACATTCGACCGAGAGCCGCTTTTGCGGACGAAGCCTCGGGATACCGGCGGCTCTCGCTGTCCGACCGCGAGTGCGGCGCAGTCCACACGGGCTGGGGCATGTGCGAACTCGACGCGAAGGGACACGTGAATCAGCACCTGCAGTCATTCGAGAAGAGCTTCTTTGTACTCGAAGGCAATCCCGTGCTGATTCTGGATAACCGCGCGTTTCGCCTGGCTCCGGGCGCCTGCGGATTGATTCCGGTCGGTATGAAGCAGGCCTGGCTGGGGCCTGAGAGTGGAACGGCGCGATGGATCGACATGAATGCCCCGGTCCCCAAAGGGGTCAACTTCGCGGACGACACCTACTTTGTCGGACCGCCGCCTCAGGTTTCGATCGAACCGCTCGACATCCGCGACCCCACCTCGCGACACTTGTTCCGCATGGCCGACGATGACATCAAAGTCGATGCGCTGCGCATGGGCCTGAAGAAGGACGCACCGAAGGTGTCTGCCAGCATGGCGACGGCGTTGCTGGTCTACAGCGGCATTTCGCTGAAGATGCTTGTTGACGCGCGTCTGGACGCCGCTCTCCACACGATGTTCATGGTCGAGTATGAGCCCGGAGGCAATGCGCATCCGCATGATCACCCGCTCGAAGAGGCGTATTACATCGTCGATGGCGAAGTGGAAGCGTGGGCCGATGATCAGAAATATCAGATGAAGCGCGGTGATTTTCTTTGGGCCGGCGTGGGATGCACGCACGCGTTTTACAACAGGAGCAACACCACTGTGCGCTGGCTGGAGACCCAGTCCCCGCAGCCGCCGGCGCGACACTCGTATCGGTTCAGCCGAGACTGGGAGTATTTCGCCGAACAGTTGAAGAACAGGAATTCCGTTGGGATGGCATCACCGAAGGAGAAGGCTTAATGAGTAAGAAGTCGAGCGAGAAGGCCAGTGAGAAGGAGAAGCCGACTGACAGGCTGGACGTAAGGGTATTGATCGTCGGTGGCACGGGCGGAATCGGCCGCGCTTTGGCCGAGCGCTATGCCTCACTCGGCAGCGACGTCATCATTACAAGCCGCGATGCGGGCAGGGCCGCAGCGACTGCCGCCGAGATCGGTCCGAATGTCCGTGGCATCGCGCTCGACATTGCAGAACCGGAGAAAATTGCCCCCATGCTGGCAGGCGTTGGTCCCATTGATCGGCTGCTGATTGTCGCAATCGAGCGCGACTCCAACACGGTTCGGAATTACGACATCGCGAAGGCGCGGCGAGCGGTGACGGTCAAGCTCGTGGGGTATACCGAAGTCGTTCATGTAATGCTCGATCGTATGAATACGGACGCATCGGTAGTCATCTTCGGCGGCCTTGCTGGCCAGCGGCCTTATCCCGGCTCGACGACCGTCACCATGGTGAACGGTGCAGTTACAGCGATGGTCAAGACCATGGCTGTCGAACTCGCACCGATCCGTTTCAATGCCATCCATCCGGGAATCATCGGCGATACACCGGCATGGAAAGACAAGCCGCAGGCCCTGGAAGCAGTGCGCGCGCGCACACCCGGCGGCAGGCTCGCGACGACCGAAGATGTTGTGGACGCCGTGAAGTTCCTGTTCAACAACAAAGGCGTCAACGGCGTCAACCTCATCGTCGACGGCGGCTGGATTCTGCAGTGATGGTGTAGAGCCGGCTGCACTCCGGGGTTCTTCACGAGCCAACGGTCGAGTTAACGACACCTCTGCTGTCGAGTCGCCTGCCAATGAGACGAAGGCCGGCATGCAGTAGCTTTGTCGGAGTTACCTACTCCGATATTTTCGAAGTTCGGCATACCAACTACCAGGATCTGAGCGTGCTCGATGGTCAACGTCACGCCATAGCTTTCCAAAACATTATTCAGTTCTATTAGTTCCTTTATTAGTTTGTAGCCGACTTCTGGCACGAGACCCTCGTTTGACTTCGGGATGCCCCTGGCTAACGTCCGTGCGCGCGGTCCGGAACGGGTTACAGTTGCTGTCGTACGAATGGCTGAGGATTCAGGAGTTTCGCTTTAATTGTCCGCAAAGCTGATGATGTCGTCCTTATCGATTTCTCGGGACGGTTCACGCTCGGAAAGCCCGTAGTAATATTCCGCGACGTGGTACGCATTCAGCTGGACCAGGGAGCGAGCACCTTCGTCTGGAATCTGCGCGAGGTCGAGGCCATCGACAGCGCGACCCTCGGCGAAATGATATCCGTACACCCGAGTTCGCAGTAAAGGCGTAGACGCGACGTTAGTCTCAATGCGGATAAGAAAAGGCCCTTTGCTGATGTTGGGACGGATTTCGAAGAAAGACGACGAGATTCCGCATATCTTCGAGCGAGCGATTCCACAGAGTGCATTCACAAAAACTAATCGTCAACATCTTCATCACGCGTTAAATTAGGTGGAAATCGATGAGCTTCGCGAACGGCACACAGCTCGGACCGTATGAAATCGTCGGGCCGATTGGAACCGGTGGAATGGCCGAAGTGTACAAGGCGCGGGATACACGGCTCGACCGTGTTGTTGCGATTAAAGTCGCCAAAGAAAATTTCTCGCAGAGATTCGAGCGAGAGGCGAGGGCGGTCGCAGCATTGAATCAACCGAACATCTGTACACTTCACGACGTCGGTCCCAATTACCTCGTGATGGAGTACATCGATGGAACCCCGCTGAAGGGGCCGATACCGCTCGCGCGAGCACTGCAATACGCCATTCAGATCTGTGATGCGCTGGACGCCGCACACAGGAAAAACATCATTCATCGTGATCTGAAGCCCGGCAACATTCTTATCACCAGGACCGGGGTGAAGGTACTCGATTTCGGCCTGGCGAAGATCGGCGCGCCCGTCCAGATGGACGAAGCCACGTTGACCGATGCGATAACCGGCAAGGGCGAGATCCTGGGCACGCTGAACTACATGTCCCCGGAACAACTGCAGGGGCGTGAGGCCGGCGCGTCAAGCGACATCTTTTCCTTTGGACTCGTTATGTATGAGATGTTGACGGGCAAGCGCGCATTCGACGGCTCGACCCCGGCCAGCGTCATCGCCGCGATTTTGGAGCGGCCATCGCCGACGATCACCGACATCGCTCCACCAGAACTCGATCGCGTGTTGCATCGATGCCTGGAGAAAGACCCGGACAACCGGTGGCAGAGCGCCCGGGATCTGAAGGCCGAACTGGAATGGATCGCGAAGTCTCCCGCTTCTGTGCGAAACCCTTCAGGTAGGCCTCAATCGCGAATCCGTAGTTCTATGGGCTGGATTGTAGCGCTGGTCCTTGCTTTGGGTTTTGCAATCACACTGTGGACGAAATGGCAACCCGCACCGGAGCCGGCGGCAATCACGTTTGAATTGAACCCACCGGAAGGCGAATTCATCGCCGGCGGCTTTCCCATGATTTCTCCCAATGGAGAACTGATCGCCGCACTTGTCTCGGATGGTACCGGCCCGCGATGGATTGGGATCCGACATCTCAATGCGCTCACCTGGCAGAAGTTGGATGGCACAGAGAACGCCAGCGGGGTGACGTGGTCGCCGGACAGCCGTTATTTAGCTTTCGTCAGCGGGTCATCGGTAAGGAAGATTGACATCACTGGCGGGCCGCCCCAACCGCTCGCGGAGTTTCCGGGCGGCTGGATTCCATACATGGCCTGGAACCCGGATGGAATGATCCTTTTCAGCAAGCGGGATGGACTGTGGAAAGTTTCAGCGACGGCTGGAAACGCGACGCAAGTAACGGCACATGATGCTTCCCTCAACGAGGACCTGCATGGAGTGCCACAGTTTCTGCCAGACGGCCACCACTTCCTTTTCATGGCACGGAGTTCGCTTGCCGGTAAGACCTCTATATACGCCGGTTCCATTGACGCCTCGGGAGACAAGAACCGAACTTTCATCATGACCGCGGCAACATCCGTTCTTTTCGCTCGCAGCGCGCAGGGCGCCGAGTATGTTCTGTTCGAACGCGACGGTGCCCTGATGGCTCGGCCCTTCGATGCAGCGCATTTGAAATTGACGGGTGAGCCGTTCCTTGCAGCTTCGCATGTTGGTCTGGCTGGGAGTGCCATCGCGGCGTCGGTGTCCACCACAGGTGTATTGGTCCTCTCACGAGGCCCCGATTCAATTCGTGGTACGCAACTCGCTTGGTTGGCACGGAACGGCAACGCTCTCTTGAACGTTGGCCCACCCGGAATTTATTCCGAATTCGCCCTATCGCCGGATCGAAAACGGCTGATGGTAGCGCGCCTCGACGATGGGGATCTTTGGCTGATCGATCTCGCCACCTCCGGTTCGACTCGCTTCACGTTCGATGCTGTGAGTGACAGATACGCTGTCTGGTCGCCGGATAGTACGCGCATCGTATATGCGCGATCGCTTGCGTACTTGTACGAAAAGCCGATAAGCGGCAGCGGCGAGCGCCAGCTGTCGGGCGTGTTGGGAACTCCCAGCGACTGGAATGGCCAATCGATCCTTGTCCGAAGCAGCGACGCCGATTTATGGGCACTCATCGATGGGAAACCGTTTCGCATTACTGAAACGCAGTTCGCCGAAGGCCAGGCGCAATTCTCCCCTGATGGTAAATGGATCGCCTTCGTCTCAGACGAGAGCAAGCGAAACGAGGTCTATGTCCAGGCCTTCCCGAAGCCCGGCGAAAAATTTCCAATCTCGGTTGCCGGCGGTACGCAGCCGCGTTGGCGGGAAGACGGGAAAGAGCTGTTCTACGTGACGCCAGAGGGCAAGCTGATGGCGGTCGCTATCAACACCAATAGCGGCTTTGAGCACCTCGCCCCGAAACATCTGTTTGATCTGTATCAGGTCACGGCTAATGCGGCAATCGGCTTCGACTATGCGGTCGATGGCAATGGACAACGGTTTCTTGTGCGAACAACACCTAAGGGACTCAAGCCAAATCCGGTGACGGTGATCACAAACTGGCTGGCGGCCGCGAAAAAGTCCGGAACATGACGCATTCGACAGTCTGAGGGAGCGTCTATGACAGCCAAACAAGGGCCATCCAGGAAGCCGCGTTAGGCGTCGGCTTTATCCGAACGATCCAACTTGGTTCACCTGGTCTTACCGGCATCGCGCCGAATGGCCGCAGTCCGAGTCTCAAGCACGTTCAGTTTCCGATTTGCGTGGATGTACCCATTCCAAACTTCTCCGGACTTTTGTCTGACATGTCGCGAGAAACGCTGACCTGGCGGCTATTAAAATCGATGTGAAATTAGAAGACGTCATTCAAATTCGGATGTAGGATACGACTCCATTATGAAGAGAAGACTCGCGATCCTCGTTGCTTTGGTGACGTGCATCTTTGCGTCAACGAAGGGTACTGTTGCGCAGGAATATTCCCGCAGCATGCCACCCTTCAGAATCAGTTCGAACGTGACCTACGTGAAAAACGGTTCGTGGGAAGGCAAGATCGACGTCTACTCCAGAGTGAATCCTCCCGGCCCGGAACCCACACTGTTCTGGATGCACGGTGGCAGTCCGGCCGTCGGCTCGAAGGATGGGCAACTTACCAGCTTCCTGCCATACCTGGAGCTCGGGTGGAATGTGATCAACATTGAGCCGCGACAGCTTGGCGTGACTATGGCTCCCGCGACGCTTCAGAACAGCCTTTGCGCCGTGCGATGGGCGATGCACAACGCCGCCCGCTACAACATCGACGTCAACAAACTGGTGCTCTCCGGCGCCTCGTCCGGGTCGTGGTTTGCGGTTGCAGGAGGATTGGGTGTGCGCCTGGATGGTTGGAGCGACGCTTGCCCGGGCCCCGAAGAGCCGAAGGTCGCGGCGGTCGTGAATTGGTATGGGAACTGGGACCTTGCGGATATCCTGCAGGGCCCGAACACGAAGGACTACGCAGCCGATTGGGTGAAAGGCGTGCCGAATCCGATGGAACTGGCGCGATTAATGTCACCGCTTCCGCTCCGTCCGGGCGTACCGCCCGTTATTTCCATTCATGGAGATGCCGATCCCACGGTTCCCTACACCCAATCCGTCCGGCTTCATGAAGCACTGCAAAAAGCAGGCGTCCCCCAGAAGCTGGTGACGATACCCGGCGGAAAGCACGGGGGCTTCCCTCGTGAAGAAAATGAACGTGCCTACAAAGAAGTGGACGCGTTTCTGAATGCGAACGGACTGACCGTCCGGTAATCGCTCGCTTTTATCGGGAGAGCCCGCCCAATACAACCGGATCCTTTGTCTCGCGAACGATTTCCTGGAAATTCGGGTACCGCCCGGATTGCACGGAGCGAATCAGATCGCTCATTGGCGCGAGGGTGCTGACGTTGCTCATTCCCGGCCTCCACCAGGGCAAGCCTCGCGCCGGGTTGCCAAGGATGAAACGAATAAACATGCTGGAGGAATCCACCGGAAGCGCAGCAACATTGTTGTAGAACACCTTTTTCTGCGACTCATCGAGGTAAGTTTCCACATTGGAGATATAGAACACCGATACCGTCGCACTGCGCTCCTTGAGGTAGCGTCCGATATTTCCGATCACGGCAGGCCCGGCGAAATCGCCCACCAACGGAACGATCAGGTTCTTCCGCTGCATTTCACGCACGTACTGATAGCTATCTTCATTCGCGAGGAAGGAC
>Ga0163162_10001949_pt1 | contig 19370 bp, 13 predicted proteins | sample S55metaG_FD_115310 | JGI IMG/M metagenome (GOLD analysis project Ga0163162, IMG submission 115310) | Switchgrass rhizosphere microbial communities from Kellogg Biological Station, Michigan, USA - S5-5 metaG | ecosystem: Host-associated > Plants > Roots > Rhizosphere > Soil | place: USA...
TATTGAACGCGCCCAGAAAAAAGTAGAAGAAAACAATTTTGGCATACGCAAACGCCTGCTGGAATATGATGATGTAATGAACAAACAGCGCAAGGTGGTATATGAAAAACGCAACCATGCATTGTTTGGAGAAAGATTAGCACTGGATTTGGACAATGCTAATTATACAGTAGCAGAAGGCCTGGTAAATTCTTTCCGCGAGCAGGAAGACTTCGAAGGCTTTAAACTGGCGGTGATTGTAAATTTTGGTATGGACACCAGCATTACCAAAGAAGAACTGGAGAAAGGCAATGCAAATGAAGTATCGGAAAAACTATACCAGGAAGCCATCAGCAACTATCAGCAAAAAATGCATGACCTGGCCGTACAGTCAATCCCAGTATTTAAAAATATACGCACCACCCAGGGCAACCACATAGAAAATGTTATTGTTCCTTTCAGTGATGGCCGCAAAGGCATACAAGTACTGGCCAACATGCAAAAAACGCTGGCCAGCAATGGAACGGAACTGATCAATTCACTCGAAAAAACCATCACGCTTGTAATTATAGATGATGCCTGGAAAGAGCACCTGCGCAGGATGGATGATCTGAAACAAAGTGTGCAAACAGCCTACCTGGAACAAAAAGACCCGCTGGTGATTTATAAAGTAGAGGCATTTGATGTATTCAGACAGATGGACAGTGAGGTGAATAAGGATATTGTAAGTTTTCTTTCTCATTGCGCCATACCCAACGAGCAGAACAATGCCGCACCCATAAAAGAAGGCCGTGAACAAAAAACCGACATGAGCCGTCTTTCTGCCAACAAAGAAGCCATTGAAGCAGCAGGCGATGATTATGCCGCCAATGAGAAAGATTATTACGATCCTTCAGGTGCTGCGGTGAAACAGGAACCTGTGAAAGTGGGGCCAAAGGTGGGACGCAATGATCCCTGTCCATGCGGAAGTGGAAAGAAATATAAAAATTGTCACGGAAAGGAATCTTAAGACCATTGACCATCGACCATTGACCATTGACCATCGTCAATCGTCAATGGTCAATGGTCAATCAATGGTCAGCGGTCAATTGCCGGCAAAACGCCATCAGGGGCAGCAAATCTCTTAAGTCGTTAAAGTTGGTATGATTGGTTTTAATAAATTCCTTAATAGCCGGTTGCTTCCCTCCAAAATGCAACAAAATATTTTCCTTACTGGCTTTAACAAAATGCCCATACATGTCTCCAAAAAAATAAAACTCTCTTGCCGTTACCACTATTTTTTCATCTCCGCCCAATTTATATGACTGTCCGTTTCCGGTATAAAAATTTACCGTTCTGATTCCTTCATGTGGTTCAACAATATCATAGGCCCCGTATTTCCTTTGTTGCTGCGCAATTAATATTTGTTTAAACGCAAGAACTACACCATTGGCAGAAAGGGTATCGATCGTCTGAAGAAATCCTTTGTCGTAATAAAAACGGCTGCCACGAAGGTTTACAAAGCTTATACTGGCAGGATCGGCCATTGCCAGCGTATCGCCGTTTTCATTGATGAAATGCAGTTCATCCAGCGAAACATTGTAATTAAGCTTGCCGCTGGAAATAATACCGTTTCTAAAAACAATCGATCCTTCGCTAAAGGAAGAAAACCGGTAGATGCCCTTTTCAGGCAGCACCTGCCTGATTTCCGGTGGCGTTACCTGTGCCTGTGTATTTTTATTGATGGCCAGCAGGCACAATAAAATAAGTAACCATTTTTGCTGCATAGAGGTTTCCATATTTGCAATCGTGTAAGATCGTTAGCGGGTGTTAAAGTACTACATTATTTGTTCATAAATTACTTACATTTATTAGGCCTTTCTTTCTCAACTCAAATCTTTCATCATGGCAAATAACAGAAGGGATTTTATCAGAACCGCGGGTATAGGAACGCTGGGAATAAGCCTGCTGCCTTCAATTGGCGCTGTAAGCAATGTATTGACCAGTAATTACCTGGCAGATTTTCCACGAACCAGTCCTGAATCGCAGGGTGTTTCTTCAAAAATTATACGGCAGTTTATTGCCGCCGCCAACGCATCTGGCATTGGCTGGCATAGTTTTATGTTGCTGCGGCATGGTAATGTGATAGCAGAAGGCTGGTGGAAGCCTTTTGAGCCTGCATTCAAACACACACTCTATTCCCTTTCAAAAAGTTTTACCAGTACAGCCATCGGCCTGCTGGTGAAAGACGGCAAACTGAATATAGAAGACAAGTTGATTTCTTTTTTCCCCACCGAAGTTCCTGCTGCGCCCGATGCCAACCTGCAACAAATGAAAGTAAAGCACCTGCTGACGATGAATACCGGTCATGCAGAAGACACCATGCCCAAATTAAGAGCGTCTGCAGACGCCTGGACAAAAACATTTTTAGCACAGCCTGTAAAATTTGAACCCGGCTCCCATTTTCTTTACAATACCGGCGCCACTTACATGCTGGGCGCTATTGTATACAAAATAACCGGTCAAACATTGTACGATTTTTTAACGCCCCGCTTGTTTCAGCCATTGGATATTAAAGGATATGACTGGGAAACTTCTCCGCAGGGTTTAAATACAGCCGGCTACGGATTGCGTGTAAAAACAGCAGACATTGCAAAGCTGGGACAGTTGTACCTGCAAAAAGGAAAGTGGAAAGGCAAAGAAATACTAACAGAAAGCTGGGTAAATGATGCTACCAGCTTCCAAACCAAATCGCAGGAAGGAAATGGTGATTGGTCGCAGGGCTATGGCTACCAGTTCTGGCGATGCAAACCGGGTTTTTACCGGGGCGATGGCGCTTATGGACAATTTTGTATTGTAATGCCGCAACACGATGCCGTAATAGCCGTGACCAGCGAGAGCTGGGACATGCAAAAATCAATGACCACCATCTGGGATAACTTATTGCCTGGCTTCCAGGCAGCAGCGTTACCAGAAGACAAAACCGAATCGGCAGCGTTGAAAAAAGACCTCGGGGATCTGCTGTTGCCGGTACCGAAAGGAAAAGTGTTTTCCGACTTTTCTTCAGCCAGTACCGCTACCTACAAAATGGATAAAAATGATTTTGGAATACTCAAAACATCCTTTAGTTATTCAAAAAATACCTGTCGCTGGTCTATTACCACCGAAAAAGAAACCATCGATCTTTTATTTGGCTGGGAAAACTGGCTGGTTAGCAAAGACAGTATATCATATCCCTTTCCCGTACCGGGCCGCCTTCATATGCCTTCTAAAATTGCAGGTACAGCTACATGGATATTACCGCAATCCGGCTATACCACATTGCAGTTAAACGCCCGTTTTGTGGAAGCCATTCATGGAGACACCATTACCTGTTCTTTTACCGACAAACTAACCATTTCATTTTTGAACAGCGTTGCCGAAAATTCAAAAACAGATATTGAGAAGCGAGTAAATCTAACAGGAACTATATCTTAATGCAGCATGCAGTAAAACTGGCATAGCCCTTAAAAGCAGTTTAAAATAACACAAATATTCCAATCATTTCCCCAGCCAGTTTTTAAAACCGCTTACCCGCTCACGGCTTACAACGGTCTCTGTATGTGCTTTCAATGATAATTCAAGTTTAAGCCTTCCTCCCAGCCAAGTATGCACCCTTGCGATAGACTCAATATTTACCAGCAGGTTACGGTTGATGCGGTAGAACTTACCGGGATGCAATTGCTCCTCCAGTTGCGACAGATTGGTTTCCAGCAAATATTTGTTGCTGTCAAAATCAACTGCGTAGCAAAGTTTACCATCAGCATAACAATAGGCGGTAGTAGCTGTTTTCAGGTAGCTTAGCTGCTGTCCGCGCTTTATCAGGAGGCGCTCCGTATAGGTGGTTGTATTCATTTCCCGCATCACCCTTATTATCTTTTCCGAAAAATCATCTTCCTTTTTATAATACAGTTGCTGGTATTTATCTATCGCACAACGCAGATCTGCTTCATCAACAGGTTTAAGAAGATAGTCGATACTGTTTACTTTGAAGGCCTTTAACGTATACTGGTCAAAGGCCGTGGTAAAGATTACCGGTGTTGTAATGGATGTTCGCTGAAAAATATCAAAACTTAAACCGTCTGCCAGTTGAATATCCATAAAAATAAGATCGATATTCCTGGCCGGCTGCAGGTATTTCACAGCAGATTCCACACTGTCCAGTTTCTCCAATACAATAATTTCATTGCTGATACGCTGAAGCAATACCGCAAGCCGGTTGGCCGCGGGCGCTTCGTCTTCTATAATCAGTACCTGCATGGTTAGTTTTCTATTAAAGGAACCGACACCGTAAAACTGGTGCTGCTTTCCGTTACTTCAACAATTTTGTCGCTTAACAGTTTATACCGGTTACGGATATTATCCAGGCCTATGCCTGTTGATTCAAACACCTGGTTTTTCTTCTGCAGGTTATTGCTGACCACCAATGTGCCGTTTACCGCATATACGTCAATGGTAAGCGGTTTCTCCGATGAAACGATATTGTGTTTAATGGCATTTTCCATCAGCAATTGCAGCGACAGGGGAACAATTTTTTTGTTCATTTTTTCATCCCCTACATCAATATTAATATCCAGGCTATTGCAAAAACGTGTTTTTAATAAAAAGGCATAAGCCCGCAGCACATCCAGTTCATCCTTTAACGGAATAGCCCTTTCATCTTTTACTTCCAGGATATGCCGGTATACTTTTGACAATTGCTGTACAAAGTCAATCGCCTGCTGCGGATTTTCCGGAATAACAGAAGTGAGCGTATTAAGATTATTAAAAAGAAAATGGGGATTCACCTGTGTCTTTAATGCATGCAATTGCGCCTCCAGGTTTTCCCTTTTCAGCATTTCTTTTTCTGTAATCGATTCCCGCAGTGCATTCATGAAATAAATACTCTCATAGATAGCCACTACAGCAAGTGTGCTGAATATAGCAGCATTATTTGAATTGATCACAAAGTCAAAAACAGACACACCGGGAAAATTCCCTGTTTGCGGATTACAGTAGTCGCGCAGAAAATAGCCAAGCAGGTTGGTGGCGAATAATGTATAAGCAAGCATTACCGCCGATTGTATAAGCAGCCTTTTTTTGACCACCTCAAATTGTGGATATTTGGTGCGGGCCCATACCATAATATAGCGGTTACCTATCCAGATAGCGGTTGTACAAATCATTGTACTCACAAATGCCCTTCCGGTATAGTAGGGCGGGTGCTTAAAACGCAACCCTGAAAAAACAAAAGGAATAATAAAAGATATCACCGGTATCATCAATACCACCAGCATTCTGTCATCAAATCCTATTTTGTTGTTGGTGCGCAGCATAGGGTAAAGTTAAAATTTTTAAAAAGTAACCACGTAATTAAAATTGGGGAAGAATCCAATCTGGTTGATTTCACTGACGGCGCCGGTTTTTGGATTAAGCGTTCTTATATAAATATTCTTACGGTTGGTAAGGTTCTGAAAGTCGACAAACCATTTTTGTGTGGTTTTCTTACCATTGCGCGCATAAGAAAGCTTAAAATCCCAGCGCCAGTAGGCATTGTTACGCAGGCTGTAAGCCTCATCCTGTTTGAAAATAACATATCCTGCAGCCTCAGATGCGGCAATGTCAAATGGTGTATAACGCTGGCCGCCCGTGAACACTATTTTGGTATCCAGGAAAAACGAAGCTTTTTTAGTCAGCACAAACTCCTTACCCGCCAGAACATTATTTACATAGCTGCTGTTAAAAACTGTGTTGCGCCATACATCATCGCTGCCTTTGTACCGCGAATTGAATAAGGAAACAGTAACGAGGTAATAAAACCGGTTGTGTAAAAATCGCTCCAGCGTCATTTCTGCTCCATAATTATACCCTTTGCCATTGTTGACCAGGTTTGTTTTATCCGGAAAATAAAAATCAGCGCCTGCATTTAACATACTGAAAGACGAAGGCGTTTTTTCAACAGCAGCATTATAAATGTATTGGGCGTAAACTTCTGTTTTGAAACGAAGATGTTTTGAAAAACTGATATCATAACCCAAAACAGTGTGTACGCTTTTTACAAAGCCGAGCTGCTGATTGGTAAGCACTGTCTGCCCTGCTGCATTGGTAGTTTGGTAAAAATATACTTCCAGCGGCTGCGACTGGCTATGAAGACCAGCCCCAAAAAACAGTGACTGATTTTGTTTAAGCTGGTACCTGATATTCCAGCGTGGTTCTATGCTGCGGGTGTTATTAAAAGTAAATTGCTGAAAATACAAACCCAGGTTGGAAGACAATTTATCAGTAAACCGGTGATTAAAATTCACAAATGCTTTCAGTAACACTGCTTTTTCCCTGCTGTTGGTCAAAGTGCTTACAACCGAATCGCCGTTTTTAATATAATCCTGCCGCAGGTTAAGTGTATTAAAATCAGCTACAATGCCGGTAGTCAATTGATTTTGGGAGTTAAATTTCTTATTGAACGTATACCCGGCCGAGAATTTGGTTTGCTGGTTATTTTTGTTATACGCTGTCTTATCATTTTTACCCTGCTCAACAATATCTTCTTTATACTTAGACTGAAAACCAGACAAGGCCAGTACCATTTTCCCGGAAGCCGTTGAATTAAAAAAATAGGTATGCGTAAGACCGGTTACACCTGTAAGCGAACGAAAATTTCTTTTGCGCAAACTGCCATCATTGGTAGCATACAGGTTGTCTTCCGCATCGGCAGGAAAATTAACATGGCTTTCTCCGCCAACACCAAACCAGTCAAATGTGCCCGCCTTTTTGGTGGGCATGTGTACTTTAAAATTTACATCCTGGTAGTAAGGCGTAGTAGAACCGGTACCCACAGACAGCCCCAGTGCCTGGATGGCTGCAATCATAGAATAACGGTAATTGATAAGAAAGGAAGATGTATGCTGTTGGCTCAACGGACCTTCAGCACCCAATTCAAAACCATTAAAACCCATTTGGGCAAGGTATTCGTATTTTTCATTGTTGCCATTGCGCATACGCAAATCAAATACACCGGCAATGGCATTTCCGTATTGTGCGGGAAAAGCGCTGGTAAGAAAATCAGCGTTGTTCAGTGTGTTGGTATTCAGAATACTTACCGGGCCTCCTGTGGCACCCAGGGTACTAAAGTGATTGGGATTGGGTATATCAATACCATCCATTCGCCAGAGTACGCCACTGGGAGAATTGCCCCGGATAACAATATCATTTCTTGCATCATTTGTACCGCTTACACCTGCAAAATTCTGCGCCATGCGGCTTGGGTCGTTTCTTGTACCGGCATATCGCACCGCTTCATCCACGCTGAACTGCCTGGCACTTACAATGGCAGCTTCGTTCAATGCCAGGCTTTTTTGCCTGCCGGCTGTAACCACTACTTCGTTTAATTTTTTAATCCTTTCTTTCAGGTGTATTTCCAGTACTACTTCTTTGGTTGAAGTAACTTCAATATTCTGCACAAAAGCTTCTTCATACCCGGTAAAGCTTATCCTGAAGGATTGCCTGCCAATGGGAACATGGTGTAATTTAAAATTTCCGAGACTATCAGATATACATGCAATAACTGGTTTAATCCCTTCCAGCACAATCGTCACATCGCCTAAAACATTTCCGGACTGTTCGTCTGTAACTGTTCCTTTTACGGTTTGGGTAAGCAAATTATTCTGTGCAGCCGCCAGCAAAGTGGCCAGCAACATTACAAGAAAAAATGGTGTTTTTTTCATGATGAGATCTGTTAAGAATTGGCATTAATCATAACCGGACTTGCACAAAAGGAATTTGCGCAGCAAGCCATTTATTTTCCACGGTTATTATAAATGTCTACCGCCTGTCTTATTCCGGCCATATCAGCGCCGCTTTCCCTTGCTTTTTCGATGGCTGCTGTGCAATTATTAAAAGTGCCGGTAATCAGATCATTCATGTTCTTTTTTGTAAGCAGTTTCAATTGCTGTTGTGTCCGATCATAAAAAAAATAGTCGTTTATTTTCCCTTCTGTTCCGTTAATGAATATGGCCTCGGTTCCATTGTACACAGCTTTACCCGCCGCATTGCTCAATTTCTGCAGGAAACAAATTTCGCCCTCGCAAATAACCCTGAAAAAATCGCCTTTTATACAAACAAACCTGTTGCTGTCGATGGCCGCTGCCACCAGTTCATTGCCATTGTAATTTTTTTTTCTTCCGTCGGCAGTCATGATGGTGACAGCAGCATTGCCCCGGAAGCTTTCTTTAATATACCCGGTTTCAATTTTACCGTCTGCTAAAGTGACGGTGCCACTGCTGTATCCTTTGGGGATGTCTGTTTGTGCCCGGAGTTTACAGGTGCCTGCAATTAAAATAATGGTTGCTAAAAAAACGCATTTTTTCATAATGATGGTTTTGGTGATGGATAATCGTATTTGTTTTGCAGGACAATACTACCGCTGGCAAAAGTCTCCATCGCTGAAAAAGGAGTGAATTGCAGAAAAAGCGGAATGAGCCGGGAATTGCATGTTGTATATGGCTTCCTCCAAACAATAAAGCCCCGGTTTTTCCGGAGCTTCAGATAAATGTATAAACGGGTGCATTTTTATTTAACGCCTTTTGCGGGGTCCCAGGAGCCCTGCAGCTTTCTTACAAAAATTATCTGCCCGGTGTGGTAGGCATTGTGTGTACTGATATTGGCGATATCTGCATACAAAACCTGCAGCTTTGCGTCATTGGATTCGCTGATTACCTTTTCCAGTTGTGTCAGCACATCATCCAGGTTTTTCACCAAATTTGTCCAGCTTTCTTTGTCGAGTTTATTGGCAAAAGTTTCTTCATTATTACCGCTAAAAGCACCGGGCTTTTCTCCTTTAAACTTAGCCAGTTCCCTGGCATTCCAGAAATACAAATGGTTGACGAGTTGTCCTACCGAATGATTGCCACTGCTGTCTTTCCACATAGCCTGTTCCGCAGTAAGCCCTTCTACCGCAATGTTTACCGGTACAAACCATTCCTTTTTATTGTGGGTAGTTTTTAACTGTTCTATTAAAACAGCCTTTATAGTCGCAGCAGGCCTGGCCTGCGCAAAAGAAAAGAAAGATATCCCACAAAGAAAAATGACAAACAATAATTGTTTCATACACTTTAATTTGATGTTAAGATACAAAACTTGCGGACTGGCTAATCAACAGAAGTATAAATAGTAAACACCGTCTTATGAGTGGTATTTTTTAGTGAATGCTGGCGACGGATTCAGTGTTCCAGCGGAACATGCATGGACAGAAAGCAATATTAATAGTATGGCGCTCTGTAGGAACGCTTTGTGCTCTGACCTAAGGGAACGTAAAAATATAGGCCATTCAATTTTTACATTGTCATTATTCTGATTCTTTAAAAATGCATTGTCCTTCACAAAATGTTCCCAGGGAATAAAATCAAACAAACATTTGCAAAGTGTTCCAGCGGAACACTTTGTGGGTAGAAATCCATTGGCGGGTCATGAAGCGTTCTGTAGGAACGCTTTGTGCTCTGGCCTGGGCGAACGTAAAAATATGGCCCGATCAATTTCTACATTATATTTATTCCGGCTCTTTGAAAATGTATTGTTCTTCGTATTCTATTTCAAAAACTTTTAAAAAATGACGGTATTCATCCAGAAATGTTTCTTTTCTGTGGTGTGCTTCCTGATTCTGAATATAACGGATAACATCCGGTACATGGCTTTTAGAATAAGAGAATGCACCATAGCCTTCCTGCCATGCAAAAGATGAAGCACAGAATTTCTTTTCTTTAACCCATTTAGCACTTTCCGTTTTTATATTTTGCACCAATGAAGATATAGATTGTGCCGGTCTCATACCAATTAAAATATGAATATGATCGGGCATGCTGTTTATCTGAAGCATTTTATGATCTTTTGGATTAACAATACCAGTAATGTACTTATGCAGTTCCTCTTTCCATTCTTTTTGAATTAAGGCCGTCCTGTATTTCACTGCAAATACAAATTGAATGTGAAGTTGTGTGTAGGTGTTCGCCATATTTTTTTGGATAAGATGGTTAAATATACAAAACCATCTTGTTTTCCGTCAAAAAATAAGATTGCTTTTAATGCCGCAATTGCACAAAACGTTCCTAGGGAACGTTCATAATTTTCGTTATATCTTCTACCCACAATATGTTCCTACGGAACATCCATAAATTTCATTACGCCTTCCAACCGCAAAACGTTCCGATAGAACGTTCATAAATTTCGTCATGTCTTCTACCCACAATATGTTCCGATGGAACATCAACAAATTTCGCTATCTCTTCCACCCACAAAACGTTCCGATGGAACGTTCATAAATTTCGTCATATCTTCTACCCACAATATGTTCCGATGGAACATCAATAAATTTCGCCATCTCTTCCACCCACAAAACGTTCCGATGGAACGTTCATAAATTTCGTCATATCTTCTACCCACAATATGTTCCGATGAAACATCAATAAATTTCGCCATCTCTTCCACCCACAATATGTTCCTACGGAACAAAATGAACCAGACATTTGCAAAGTGTTCCAGCGGAACACTTTGTGGGAAGCAATCCATTGGCGGGCTATAAAGCGTTCCTGCGAAGCGCCTGATGCCTTGATCACGCATTGAAGACGGTCTGCCATTGTGAGACAATATCAAAATAAACAAAGCCCCGAAAAAATCCGGGGCCTGTTATTATACTTACAATCCAACTTATTTTAAGCCATACTTATACTTATACCTTTCATACAACTGATGCTGTTTATTGTCCAGCGACACCTGTCGGCCCTGTATAAAAGCTTGTGTAATGATGCTGCTTTTCATATCAAGTAAATCTCCCTCACTAACAATAATATTGGCGTCTTTACCCGCTTCTATAGAACCTGTTTTATCTGCTATGCCCAATATAACTGCCGCATTTAAAGTAATGGCCTGCAATGCCTGTTCTTTGGTTAAACCATAGGCTGCTGCCGTGCCCGCGTTAAAAGCCAGGTTACGGTAGCGGCTCTCTTCATGATCATCATTCAGGGCAAACAGCACACCTGCTTTCTGCAACACAGCGGGTGTTTTATAGGGCTGATCCACATCGTCATCTTCGGTTGAAGGCAGCGCATGTTCCTGGTTGAGTATAACCGCAATATTGTTTTGTTTTAGCAAATCAGCTATCTGCCAGCTTTCGCTTGCACCTACCAAAACAACGTCAAACCCGAATTCTTTTACAAAATCAATGGCAACCAGCATTTGTTTTACCTGGTCTGCATGAATAAACAATTTTCGCTTTTTATCAAACAAACCTTTTACCGCTTCATATTTAAGATTGGTCTCTTTGTGTGCAGGTTCCTGCAAATAAGCTTTTGCCTGTGTAAAAAAATCTTTGATGCCGGCTATTTTATCAAGCGCTTCCTTTACCGGGTCGGTTTGCGGCTGGGTGCCTGGTACGCCGGGAAATCCGCCACGCCTGCCAAAACGAACAATAAAACTGGGCAGGGTAAGATGTATGCCATTCTCCATTTTATAAGCTGCGTCTTCCTATTTCCATTCATCCTGTTGCACCACCCAAGAAGAGCCGCTGATAACGCCCCCCTGGGGTGCCACGCAAGCCAGCAGAATACCATTTGCCTTTAAAGTGTTAATGATCTTAGAATCGCTGTTATAAGCTACAATAGAGCGGATACTGGGGTTGTATTCGCCAATTTCTGAAAAGTCATTGGAACCGCGCACACCACTGCCAATTTCCCTAAGGCCCACATCTGTATTGGGAAGTATCATACCAGGGTATACCTGTTTTCCCTTCACATCAAATACTTTGGCATCTGCCGGTACGGAAATATTGGTGCCTGCCTCTTCAATTTTGCCGTTGTTTATTTTTATGGTTCCGTTATTGATTACCTGTCCGTTGCCGACATGTATTGTGGCATTGGTAATAAAAATCAAACCCGTGGTAGCCGGTACCGGGTATACGTCTTCCTGTGCAGACAGGTTTGCCGTTATAAAAAAGCTCAGTATAAAAAATATCTTTTTCATTATCGGAATGATTTATTTGTTAGAATTGGTTTCATCATCGCTGCTAATATCAACGGTTATCAATCCATCATGATGATCATGGTCGCCACAACTTAATATTACCTGGTAACTGGGTGTAGCCCTTCCCCTGGGTGCACCTGTTCCGCCGCCTTCGGTTCTGCCTTCAGCAAGTATTTTCTGCACCAACCGGTTGCGTTCTGCAGTTATTTGCCTGCGCAATTGCATATCATGGTCAAGATCAAAATAGATAGTGCCATCAACAATTGTTTTTTCAGGTTTTGCGTAGATGCTCAAAGGATTATCGCTCCATATTACAATGTCGGCATCTTTCCCTGCTTTTATACTGCCTACCCTGTCTGCTACATGCAGCATGGTAGCCGGGTTTATAGTAACCATTTTCCAGGCATCCTCTTCACTCATACCACTATACTTTACACTCTTGGCTGCTTCCTGGTTAAGACGTCTTGCCATTTCCGCATCGTCGGAATTAATAGCCACCGTCAGTCCCACCCTTTGCATAACCGAAGCGTTTTGCGGAATGGCATCCTGTACCTCCATTTTGTAGGCCCACCAGTCGCTGAATGTAGATGCATTGGCCCCATGCGCCTTCATTTTATCTGCTACCTTATAACCTTCCAGTATATGCGTAAATGTGTTGAAATGGAAGCCGAACTTATCGGCCACCCGCATAGCAGCGGTAATTTCACTTTGTACATAAGAATGACAGGTAATAAATCTTTTCTTATTCATTATTTCAACCAGTGCATCCAGCTCAAGATCGCGGCGTACTACCATTGGCGTAGCACCCTTTTTCCTGTTATTCTCTTCAGCAGCCTTCATTGCTTTCTGGTAATCGCTGGCACGCTGAAAAGCATCTGTCAAAACTTCCTCCACACCCATGCGTGTATCGGGGAAACGGTTATTGCCCTGTGTTGCCGAAGTACGTTTTACATTTTCACCAAGGGCAAACTTGATAAACGGGTCCCAGTTCTGAAATTTTAGCCCGCTGTCGTCTGCACCCCAGCGTAGCTTTATCAATTGTGTTTGCCCGCCAATGGTATTGGCAGAGCCATGCAGTATATGGGAGGAGGTAACGCCACCGCTTAACTGCCGGTAAATATTAATGTCTTCCGGATTAAGGTTGTCTGCTATTCTTACTTCCGAAGTTACAGACTGGCCCCCTTCATTAATAGATGCGGCAGCAATATGCGAGTGTTCGTCAATGATACCGGCCGTTACATGTTTGCCGGTAGCATCAATAATCCTTGCGCCTGCATCTGAAAGGTTTTTCCCTACCTGTACAATCTTGCCGTTTTTCACCAGCAAATCTGTTGCCTCCAGCTTTCCCTCCTTTTCACTGGTCCATACCGTAGCGTTCTTAATGAGCAGGTTTTCCTGTTTAGGCAATTCATCCCATCCATATCCATCAAAAGGAAATGTAACCTTGCCCAGGCGCAACGGCATTCTCCGGCGGGCACTGTCAGCTTTTTCAACGCCTTCTTTTATGAGGCTGGCCGTCCACAGCACTTTGTTACCGGAAGAATCTTCTCCATTACCCTGCCAAACGCCGGTACTACTAACCACGCCGCCTAAGCGAACTACGCCCCCGCTTCTGCCACCACCAAAACCACCACCGGGCCTGCCGCCGGCCGGCATTGTACGGGCAGAGTCAGTACCGGTTACCGGCGGTAGCCTTCTTGCCGGTGTATTGGAAAAACTGAGCCTTACTAATTTTCCGTCAAAACTAAATTTACCGGTCAAGGTATCTTTTGCTATTACATTGGCGGCGGTTTTACTCTTAACATCCAAAGTATAATTGGTAACAGTACCGGCAGCATTGGTAATAGCAAGGTTATACGTGCCCGCAATATTATTCCAGCCGGCTTCATTTACACCATATTTTTCTCCCTGTATCCAGTTCTGGTAAATGATTGTCTTTTCATTAAATACCGGGCCCGATGTAATAAGGAAATTTGCCAGTTTACCTGCATCCAGGCTACCCACTTTATCATACACGCCCAGTAAAACAGCAGGCGTTTTTGTCAGCGCTTCAAAAGCCTTTGCTTCAGAAAGCCCGTATTCAATTGCCTTCCGCAGATTTGTAAGAAATTGTTTAGTGTCGCGCAAATCAGCAGCAGTAAGGCAAAAAGGAATATTGGCCTTTTCAAAAGCAGCCGGGTTGGTGGGTGCCAGTTCCCAGTTTTTCATATCGGCCAGTGAAACAAACCTGGCATCGTTGGGATCTTCAACTTCCGGGGCCTGCGGAAAATTAAGCGGCAATATAAAACTGGCTTTGGTAGCAGCTATTTCATTAATGCGCTGGTATTCATTTCCACCCCCTTTTATAATATATTGCACGCCAAACTCGTCTCCAATCCTGTCTGCGCGTATATCTGTCCATTTATCGCTGCCATCAAATATCTGCGGCAGGGCCTGTGTTTCATTGAATGCTTTTAAAGAAAGGTTGATGCCTTCCCCGGCGGGATTGCTCTTGTACCATTGTGCATCCAGGTAGGTCTGGCGTAACAGTGCTATGGAACCCATAATAGAAAATGGGTAAGATTGTGTGGAGCTTCCCTTGTTTAAAGAATAATGCGCCGATGCTTTTTCTTTTACAATCAGCAGATTTTCTTTTTGACTGGCCAGTGTGGCCAGCACACCGGTACCTCTTACAATACCGTCTTTCTGGTGAACCAGCACCGTACCAAAACCCGCTTCGCGCAGGGGGATTGCTTTGGCATCATCGGCCACAAAAAGTTGTGATCCTTCCACATCGCTGTGTATGGCCTGGTTCCAGCCAAAAGCGCCTTTCTGGTTAGAAGTGATTTGTCCGGGGCCGCCGAAATTAATACCAGCTCTTGGCGATGCGGGCGCCACAATTCCATAATCACTGTAGATATCAATAAAGGAAGGATAAATATATTTGCCTTTACAATCTGTTACCACAGCATCTTTGGGTACAGCAATATTATTTCCCACCGCTGCAATTTTTCCATCTTTCACTACCAGCGTGGCATTGGTAAGTGTTACCTGTCCATCTTTAACAATGGTGGCATTTGTAAAAGCATAACTGTTTGATTTTGGATCGGCTACGCCGTTCACGGGGAAGGTAGGTTGTGCGGTCATCTGCAAAAAAAATAACAAGGCCGGCAGAAGCACCCGCATATGCTTCCCCCCTGAAAATGGTCGTTTTCTCATGATTGTTTTGGTTTTTATTATAAAGAAGCTGAAGTCCTGAAATTACTGAAATGAGGTAACTTCGGCACATTAAATTGATTAACGGTTAAAAATAATAGCAGAATGATGAACCCCTCCCTCCCCGGAACTATTTAGATACTTTTCAGGGAAGGGTTCCGATTAAAACCAGATTAAAAACTTAGTTTACAGATGAACATTGCTTCCATTATCGATCATACGATATTAAAACCCACTACTACCATTGCCGATGCTGAACAGTTGTGCAGCGAAGCGGTTGAATTTGGCTTTGCCGCAGTTTGCATTCCACCCCCCTTTGTAAAAAGGGTGAAAACAATTTTGGCGCCTACCGATGTTAAAGTGGCCACGGTAATTGGCTTTCCCTTTGGCTATTCTGCCACAGAAGCAAAAATTGCCGAGACCGTGCTGGCTATTGTAGATGGCGCCGATGAACTGGACATGGTTGTTAACCTGGTGGCATTGCGTATGAACGACTGGACCTTTCTAAGCAAGGAAGTTAGCATGGCCACACAGGTAGTGCACAACAAAGGCAAGGCAATCAAACTAATTATAGAAAGCGGGATATTAAGCGGGGAAGAAATTATACAGTGTTGCCGGCTTTTTGGGCCCCTGGGTATTGATTTTATGAAAACTTCCACGGGATATGCGGAAAAGGGCGCCAGTGTTGAGGCCGTGCAGCTAATGCGCAGCCATTTACCGGCAGGTATAAAAATCAAGGCATCGGGTGGCATCAAAACCTATGCATTTGCCGCTGAACTGGCGGCTGCAGGCGCTGACAGACTGGGCTGCAGTGCCAGTGTACAAATTGTTAAAGAACAGCCGGAATAAGTTTATTTTCGTTGCCCCATGACCGGGCACTTGCCTTTGGCAATGATTTTGTTAAAAAAGATCATAGAAAAACAGTTATGAAAAAACTAATAATGGCGGTAATGATTGTCTTGATTGCTGCAGCGGCCATGGCTCAAACGGATTCTACTTCTTCCATCGTTATTCATAAAGATCCCAGGATTGACCTGCTGGTAAAAAAACAATCCCAGATAAACGAGGTAACCACCCGCGACGCACGCCGCAATGTAGCCGGTTACCGCCTGCAGGTAATAAATACCAGCGACCGCAATGCAGCTATTTCTGCCAAAACAAAAGTATACCAGTTATACCCTGAACTGAAAGCTTACCTTCTTTACCAGGCACCTTATTTCCGCCTGCGGGTGGGCAATTTTACAGATAAAGATGAAGCTGAAGATTACCGCAAATCCTTGTCGAAAGAATTTCCCAACAGTGTATTTCTTGTGCGCGATACGGTGGAGGTGAAATTGTCTGACCTCAATCAGTAAACAAATGGCTGATGGCTGATGTGATAATGTCTGATTTTTTCAGGCCGGAACAACTTCTCTAAAAATAACATCCTCCTGGGGAATAGAAATCAGCGATCAGCAAATCAGACATCAGACATTCTCCAAACATCAGACATCAGTAAATCAGCCATCAGACATCCCTGCAATTACCGCAATTGACTATTTTTGCCGCATGCTGAAAGATCAAATCAAAGACCTCGCAAAAAAATACGCACCCGAAACAATTGCCATCCGTCATCATATACATGCCAATCCTGAACTGAGTTACCAGGAATTTAAAACATCCCTCTTTATACAGGAGAAATTAACTGCAATGGGGATTCCGTTTCAGATAATGGCAACTACAGGCGTTATTGGTTTGATTAAAGGCAGGAACCCGGGTAAAAAAACCATTGCCCTGCGTGCAGACATGGATGCACTGCCCATCCAGGAAGAAAACAAGGTTGATTATATTTCCACCCACAAAGGCATCATGCATGCCTGCGGGCACGATGTGCATACCAGCATACTACTCGGTGCCGCAAAAATCTTAAACGAATTAAAGACCAATTGGGAGGGCACCATTAAATTAATCTTTCAGCCTGGTGAGGAACGCAATCCCGGCGGCGCCAGTTTACTGATAAAAGAAGGAGTGCTGGAAAACCCAAAACCACAGGCCATCTTTGGTTTGCATGTACATCCGGGCCTTGCAGAGGGCAAACTGAGTTTCAGAGAAGGAAAAGTGATGGCCAGTGCCGATGAAATTTATATTACCATCAAAGGCAAAGGTGGCCATGCCGCTTCGCCACAGGTAGCCGCAGATACTATTTTAATAGCAGCTCATCTTATTACAGCACTGCAGCAGGTAATCAGCCGCAACCGCAACCCGTTCGATCCTTCTGTATTATCCATTACTTCTTTCCAGGGCGGGCATACTACCAATGTTATTCCCGGTGAAGTAAAACTGATGGGAACATTTCGCGCCATGGATGAAACATGGCGTTTTAAAGCGCACGATATTATCCGGAAAATATCAACCGAACTGGTACACAGCATGGGTGCTGAGATTGACCTGCATATTGACGTTGGTTATCCTTCTGTATACAACAATGAAGCCCTTAACATCATAGCAAAAGACCTGGCCCGGAAATTTATGGGCGATGAAAACATAGAAACCACCGAACTACGGATGGGTGCCGAAGATTTTGGGTATTACAGCCAGGTCATTCCCGGTTGCTTTTACCGGTTAGGTGTAATGAATGAGGCCCTGGGCATTGTATCCGGTGTGCATACACCTACTTTTAATATTGATGAAAACGCCATTGAAAAAGGTATGGGCATGATGGCCTGGCTGGGGGCAATGACAGAGATTTAATTCAGTTTTATTGAAAGCGTTTAGGTAAATTCGGGAGGCATTTACTGTTCCATCCAAAACATTTGTATGAAATATACCTTCATGCTATTTTCTATAGCAACGCTTGTTGTTTTTTACAGCCCCGGCGGTTTTGCCCAGCAGCCTGAAGACCGGTACAGCCGCCAGGAAGTAATGATACCCATGCGGGATGGGGTTAAACTCAACACCGTCATCTTTACGCCCAAAGAACAGACAGCGCCTTTGCCATTTTTATTATCAAGAACTCCGTACGGTGTAAGCGATAATCCAAGTCCGGAAAAAAGCCAGTACACCAGCGATATGGCCGCCGACGGATATATTTTTGTATTCCAGGATATCCGTGGCCGTTATAAAAGCGAAGGCCGGTTTGAAATGCAGCGCTTTAACCGCAACAAAAAAGATCCCAAAGCCATTGATGAAAGTACAGATACCTATGATACATTTGACTGGCTGCTGGCCAATATTAAAAACAATAATGGCAAAGCCGGCATGTATGGCATTTCCTACGATGGCTGGACAACCGTTATGGGCGCCATAGACCCGCATCCTGCCCTGGTAGCTGTTTCTGAACAGGCTACGCCGGCAGATATGTTTTTGGGCGATGATTTCCACCACAACGGTGCCTTTCGCCTGAGCTATGGATTTGAATATGCTTTTATGGAAGAAGCAGCCAAAACCGATTCCCTGTTTCCGTTTGGCAGCTACGACGTGTATGCCTGGTATTTACAACTTGGCCCTTTATCAAACGTCAATAAAAAATATTTTCATAATAAAATACCTTCCTGGAATGATTATGTCAATCATCCCAACTATGACGATTTCTGGCAAAAACAGGGACTGGGCGCCAGACTTGATTCTCCGCGCGTACATATTATGCATGTAGCCGGCTGGTGGGACCAGGAAGATTTTTACGGCCCGCAAAAGACCTATGAAATACTGGAGAAAAAAGATGCGCATCATAAAAATAATATTGTCATTGGCCCCTGGAACCACGGCGGATGGGCGGGTGGGCCCGGCAATAAACTTGGCAATATTAAATTTGATACCTCTACCGGGATTGATTTTAGAAAAGACATTCAGGCCAAATGGTTTGCCTGGTATTTAAAAGGAAAGGGCGATGGCAATTTTGCAGAAGCCATCACCTTTCAAACAGGTTCCAATCAATGGAAAACCTATGATACCTGGCCACCATCTGCGGCAGCAAAAAAGAACCTGTATTTACAGGCAAATGGAAAACTATCATTTGATAAACCTGTTGCCCGCAAATCTTCTTCGTCCGACTCTTATATTTCAGACCCGGCGCACCCGGTGCCTTACCGTACAAGACCCATTGAAGAAACCTATGGGCCGGGTTCAAGGTGGTATACCTGGCTGCTGGAGGATCAGCGTTTTGTTGATAAACGACCCGATGTACTGAGCTGGGAAACGGATTTGCTGGAAAGTGA
>Ga0163162_10001950_pt1 | contig 19370 bp, 18 predicted proteins | sample S55metaG_FD_115310 | JGI IMG/M metagenome (GOLD analysis project Ga0163162, IMG submission 115310) | Switchgrass rhizosphere microbial communities from Kellogg Biological Station, Michigan, USA - S5-5 metaG | ecosystem: Host-associated > Plants > Roots > Rhizosphere > Soil | place: USA...
CTTGGCCTCAAGGTCGATCACCGCAAGATCTCGGTGGCTGCCGCGTCAGTCGTGAAGCAGCTGCAGGCGCTGGATATGGGCGCGGTGCGCGACCGGGCGGCTCAGCGGATCGTGCTCTTCGAGGATCTGGCGATGGCCACGGTGCCGCGGAGCCGTCGAGTGACGGCCACGGTCACGCTGGCGCTGGATGGCCAGGTGGAGACGGTCACGGAGGAAGGTCCTGATACGCAGCGCAACCGGATGGAAGTCGCGGCGCGGGCGGCGGTGCTGGCGATGTGTCAGCTCTTTGGGGTCAACGCGCTGGCGCTGGAAGGCGTACAGCAGGCGGAAATGTTCGGGCGGAGCGTGGCGGTGGTGGGAGTACTGGCTGCCAGTTCGCGTGATTCGAGACTGTTGATGGGAACGGCCGAGGTGCGGGAGAGCGTGGAGCATGCGTCGGTGTATGCGGTGCTCGACGCAACCAACCGGTGGGCCGTGGCGCACAAACCGCGATAGCGGTTTGTGCAAGGGGCGCACCCCGTGCGCCCTTGCTCAATAAAGATAGGATTCACGGATCGGCACGGACGCCGGCCCGCAACCATTCAGGATGAAAGGAAAAATCGGGGGGAAGTCCCAGGTTACGCATTGAGCGAAGTAGAGCGGCTAACAGAGCGAAGCGTCCGGTGAACCATAGCGGGGTTTACCACCGTCAGAGTTAGGACTTTTGGCAGTAAGACGGAGGTGACGCAAATGCTAGAGTGGCTGGCCGCAGCCCTTGATTTCATCGAGGGCCTGTTCAACGCGGAGACGCAGAGCTGGGGCTAAGGTGTGACTCGGTGGCTTCTCCCCACCCTTACCATGACGATTGACCGCGCAGTTCGCATCTACGTATCCGGCGTTGCAATCGCCGCTGTAGCAGTTCTCGTCGTCACGCGAGCGCTGCCGGCAGTGAGCGTCGACGCGTGGGGCATCGGGATCTTTCTGCTGGTCGGTTGCCTTTTGGAATTGTCGCGCACGACGAGCAAGTCCGGTGGTGTGACAGGTTCACTCGTCTTTGTGTTCCATCTGGCAGTGGGGTTGGTCTTGGGCGCGTTCTGGGGCGCTGTAACCGCAGCCATAGCGAAGTTGATTTCCCAACTTTACGAACGCAATGATGGACTCAAGTTGGCCTTCAACGTCTCCGAACGCGCCGTTTCCGTTGGATTGACATTCATCGTCTACTACTTCCTTCGGGGGCAGCATCCACCCCCGTTCTTGCTCCCCAATGTTGGAACCCAGATTACGCTAGGGGCTGCGGCGCTTCAGATCGGCGCATTTCTTGGCGCAGCGCTGACATACTTCTCGATCAACTCAGCACTCGTTAGTACTGTCGTCGCCTTGGCTACGGGTCGACCGGTTTTCAAGACCTGGCGGTCGAATACAGTTTGGGTGCTTGGCTACGACCTTTCCGCGTCGCTCATTGCCCTCGGTGTGGTGTGGTTCTATGTCAGGACGACCGGCGGCCCCGTTTCGCGCCTGGCATTCTTAGCCCTGTGTGTTCCGATTATTGGCGCACGACATGTTTACAACAAATTGAGTACGCTGAAGGACTTGTTTGCTGAGCTCGATAGCGCGTATGAACAACTCGAACTGAATGTTCGTGAACAGCTTCAGATGATGGTCAAGGCCATCGAAGCCCGTGATCCTTATACGTCCGGGCATTCCCGCCGTGTGTGTGGACTGTCTAGAGCGATCGCGACGGATCTCGGGTTGACTCCGGAGCAGGTTGAAGAAATCGAAAACGCGGCGCTGCTTCATGATGTCGGAAAGATTCACGCCGAGTTCGCGCCGCTGCTGCAGAAAGAAGGAAAACTGACCGAAGAGGAATGGGCGGTTATGAAAACGCACTCAACGAAGAGTGCCGAATTGGTCAGCCTGTTTTCGCGCTTCCAAGGCTATGTCGTCTCGTGCGTTCGCCACCACCACGAACGCTGGGACGGCCGAGGGTACCCAGATGGCGTAGCCGGAGAGGCAATTCCGCTAGGCGCAAGAATCATTACAATCGCAGATACGATTGATGCGATGACCACAAACAGGCCGTATCGCGGTGCCCTTCCGCTCGAAGTCGTGCTTTCGGAGCTTAATCGCGGTAAGAACACGCAATTTGACGAGACGTTGGTTGACCTCACGATCAATTCAGTGACGGTCCGACGTCTTATCTCTGACCCGACCTTGATCCCCGAATACATCCCGTCGCCGAAGATTCGTGACCGAATGACGGAAGCTCGTGAGCGAGCAAATCCGAAGCTTCAGAAGTTTGGTGCATTCCGGCGGGCAGCGAACGACCAAGCATAGGCTCTCGTGACTGGTAGTCGCCAGGTTCCCGGTTCACGTTCTGGTTGGGGCATGATGTAGGAGCACGACTTACGCCAATCGGGCCGCCTGGTCGGAATTCGATGCTCGGAGGCACACGTTGAACTTCTTTCCCTAGCGGAACATGCGGACAGCATACCGGCCCCGGCGAGCGAACGCTGGGGCCGGTATGCATTCGACTCCACCGCGCGCCAATGACGGTTGCTCAGTTTGCCCAGCCAGCATATTGAGGTACAAATGGAATGCATCTGTCTCCGCGTCATTGATCACTCGACCGAGGCCCCTCGACAAATGGCGCGCGCACCGCTCGGTTCGCGGCCGCCAATCCGATGACCTCCCTAGCAGCGCCCCTGCCATCGCCCATCCCACCCCTCGCCGTTTGGGTTTCACGACTCCTGTTCAACGACGGAACGGCTCTCGACCTCGCGCCCAGCGACGTCGTGATGATTGTCGGACCGAACAATGCCGGTAAGAGCCTCTCGCTCAAAGGTATCGCGGAAAACGTCGCCCACCCCGGGAAGGACCGCCGCATCTTTTCGAGGATTGAGGTCGCCAAGGGTGGAACCGAGAATCAACTAAAGGAGCGAATAGAGGCGTCGGCCGTGCTGCAGCCGGATTCACCTCCAACGGATCTCCGATACCAAGGACCTACCGGCCACATTTTTTGGAGCCAAGCGAGGGAAGGTTTTGCTCGGCCACAGAACGGACTAGGACCTATTGCGCAGCTGTTTGTGCTGTCACTCGATGCACAAAACCGGCTGAAATTCAGCGCAGTGGCTGGATCAATTCCGGTTGGCAAGGCTCCGCCGCAGCACCCGGCGCACCATCTGTACGAGGATCCGGAGTTAGAGGCGAGGCTGTCAAACGCCTTTCGCCAGGCATTTGGGGTCGATTTGGTTGTCGACCGCAACGGTGGATCGCAGGTGCCGCTTCATGTTGGCAATCGACCGACCGTCGGCCGGGGCGAAAGTGCGCAGTCGCGCACCTATATCGAGAGACTTCGGGCTCTTGCGCCTCTGGCTGAGCAGGGCGATGGGATCAAGGCGTTCGCGGGTCTCTACCTTGAAGCGGCCGTTGGGCATCATTCCGTCGTCACGATTGATGAACCGGAAGCGTTTCTACATCCACCACAAGCGCGCTTACTTGCGAAAATGTTGGTACGCGACTCCTCAACATCACGCCAGTTGTTTATTGCGACGCACAGTGCCGACATCCTACGTGGCGCGCTGGACGCGAACTCGGCGCGCGTTCGCATCCTGCGCCTACGCAGGAACGGCGATCTGAATTGCGTCACGCAACTGGACCACGCTGATGTGAAACGGCTATGGAGCGACCCGCTGCTCCGCTACTCCAACGCGTTGGACGGGCTGTTCCACGAGGCCGTCGTATTGTGCGAGGGCGATGGCGATTGCCGGTTCTACAACGCCGTGCTCGATGCGATGGTTGATGCGGACGGCGAAACGGCGGTTAGGCCTGACGTGCTCTTCACGCACTGCGGCGGGAAGGACCGCATGCCAGTCGTGGCTGATGCTCTCCGGGCGATTGGCGTCCCTGTATTCATTGTTGGCGACTTCGATGTTCTTGATGGCGAGCACCTGCTCCAGCGTTTGGTCGAGAGCGCCGGCATGATGTGGGCCGACGTTTCTCAGGAGTGGTCCGTGGTCATGCGGAGCATCGAAAGCACCGCGCGGCCTAGAACAACCCGCGACGTTCTCACTGAGATCGGCATTGCGACCCGCAGTCTTGACCAGAACGCGCCTTTCCCAGAGGTTGCTCGCGATGCAGTACGTACAGCAACGAAGAGCGCCAACCCCTGGAGGTTGTCGAAGGAGATTGGAAAGTCGATTGTCCCTGCGGGTGAGGCAACGTCGACGTGTGATCACCTGTTGAGCAAGCTTCGCAACGCAGGCCTTCATGTTGTACCTGTTGGCCACCTGGAGAGCTTCGCGCGATCGGTTCGCCGGCATGGTCCGGCATGGGTGCTACAGGTGCTTCAGCGGCCGTTGGCAACAGATCCTGAACTCGCCGAAGCTAGAACCTTCGTCGGCGAGCTACTCTCAGCCATTCGCCGTCTGCCGACCGGCCTCGCATCCTAGTGTCCTCGCCCGAAGCGTTTTGGCCGTACGTCCATTGCTAGTCTTCAGCGACAAGACTGCGGTATTTAGCGTCGGATCGTTTTCAGAGAACGGCGAAACTGTAACGGGGAGCTTATCGCCAACTCCGGGTGGTATGGAGACTCGCTCGAGCAAGTCACGCAGTGCTGTTACGTAGCCCTGACGGGCAACATGCCTTCGAAATTAGTTGCGGCCCCGGACTTGGCTCGGCGACGACGACGGTAGTCGTTTGGAAATATCTGAATGCCCAACTTGTGCCGCTCGAACGATACGTGTAGCATTCAGCCATGATCAAATCTTTCTGCGTTTCGCATTGGTGGCGCGCCTTGGCAGGTTGACTGGCAAGAGCGCTTTCTCGTGCATTATTACGTAAGCCGCTCTGTGACGAGCGGCTCTTTTTTCGCTCCGTCTCAGGGCGTAACCCCACCTGACCGGAGGCTAGTATGACGACGAAGACGAACGTGCAGGCGGACGAAGGCAATACGGTAGAGGGACGCTCGAGTTCAGGGTCGCACGCTGCCGTGGTATTGACGGGGGACCGGCCAACTGGAGCCCTTCACCTAGGGCATTTTGCCGGCTCGCTTCAAAACCGGCTGGTTCTGCAAGAGCAGTACCCGCAGACAATATTGATCGCAGACCTGCAGGCGCTCACCGATAACGCAGGCCGCTCGGCAAGAGTTGCGGAGCACATTCTCGACCTAGCGATCGACTACCTCGCTGTCGGTATTGATCCAACGCGAACTACGATCGCGATCCAATCGCAGCTGCCTGCCCTCGCTGAATTGACGGTGCTGTATTTGAATTTGGTTACGGTTTCTCGGCTTGAAAGGAATCCGACTGTAAAAGCTGAGATCGAACTTCGCGGATTCGCTAGGGACATTCCGGCCGGATTCCTCTGCTACCCGGTGAGCCAGGCTGCAGACATCACGGGATTTCGAGGCACGCTCGTGCCAGTAGGCGAGGATCAACTCCCGATGATTGAGCAAACGAATGAAATCGTTCGTCGAATCAATCGCATGGTTGGACACGTGATACTCCCTGAATGCGCTGCGCTCCTGTCAAACACCCCTAGATTGCCGGGCACCGACGGGAGAAAGGCAAGTAAGTCGCTTAGTAACGCGATAGATCTTGGCGCCACTGACTCGGAAATCCGCACAGCGGTGCAGTCGATGTACACAGATCCCGCGCACCAGCGCGCGTCCGACCCTGGCAAGGTCGATGGAAACGTTGTATTCGCCTATCTCGATGCCTTCGATCCCGACACAAATGCAGTAGCCGACCTCAAGAATCGCTACCGCGATGGTGGACTTGGAGACGTGCTGGTGAAGCGTCGGCTAGAGGATGTTCTGCAAGCACTGATTGCCCCGATTCGACGGCGGCGGCTTGAGCTCGCTGGCGACCTCGCATTTGTTCGTCAAGTACTGAAGGAGGGGACCGCTGCCGCGCGGGCGGTTACGGACTCCGTTGCGGTGGATGTTCGGGCCGCGTTCTCACTCGACGCAGTCGTACGGTGAATTAGCGGAGATATCCCCCGTTGTCCGTGGAAGTGATTCTCGCAAGAACCGCGGCCACGGTTTTCGGCTTCAACACTGGAATTTCTATCGTGACCTTTGATTTCTCGCTGTCGCGGCCCCGAACAAAGCCGGTTGCGTCGTGAGCTACCAACGCAGAGAGAACTCCGACAAAGTTCGCCGGATCGAATGTGTATAGATCGCCATATACCTTGCCGTCCTCAGCGACCGGCAGGTGTTCCAATCCGGGAATTCCGGCGGGGTCGTAGCCCTGGTCGCGATCACGAATGGTGAACCCGAGATATTCCATCGTCTTGCGAGGGTATTCATTCCCTCGCGCGACGTGTGCGACAAGCGGCATGGGCTTAGTGGCACTCTCATATTCGGTGATGTAGTAGCATCCGATCGTCGCTTGCGCCAACAACCGGAACAATCCCTTGCCGCGATACGGTGTGTCCACCCATACGCCGCCAAATTCGACTGCCGGTGCGCCATTGTCCAACGTTTCTTCCAAGAAGCAGCACCCCGTAGGGGAGTGATCCGGTGCACGGGTGACGAGATAGAAGGCACTCGTCTTGATCAGGGCCGCGACGCTCTCCTCGGTTCGCCAGCGGAGATTGTCCTTGCGCTGGCCGAACAGGAATTCATGAAGCTCGCCAGCCTCGCTTGTGCGAGCGTGACGGATAGAAAACGTCTGATTAACGCGCTTGGATGGCGGCGCGCCGGGTGGGGGCGATGCGGTCAATGGTCCGTCCGGGGTTGGGCCGAGAAGGTTACCTAGAAAGCGTCGGAAAGTGGAGTGGCACTAGCGGTGGCCTGAACTTCGCATAGGTTCTCGGCTGTATTGGGACCCGGAGTAGGTCGTGGGGGGGTACGTAACTCTAGATTTTGCCGATACTTATGCGGCACCGGGTGGATCGTTAGATTTGTCGTCTGCACCGGCAACCTTAGCCTCAGGTGTTATGCAAAAAGACATGTGGTCCCCACGTGCGGTGGTCATTGCCATCGCTGAAGCGGATCCTGGTGACGCTGTACTGTTCTCGCGGCTCGTAAGCGCAGCGATCAGAGTGCTGGCGATCGACCCAGCGGATTTGGCGGATGGAATTGGCGTAAGTGCCGCCACCGTACAAAGATGGCAGTCGGGAAGGACATCTCCCGCCCCTGAAGTAAGGAAGGATATTTACGAATGGATCCGTTGCCGGGCGCGAGAGGTCGAGCGCCCAGCGCCGCTCAAACGGTTCCACCATGCTGGCGGGCCGGCCCGGTAGAGCTTGGGTGGGACCAATAAGTCTGCCAGATTCATTCGGTAACGCTGATGTCCGTTTATTTGCATTTTCGGACACTTTCGGGGGTTCAAACCGAAATTTTGGTACCATTGGGCAGGGCAGCCGCCGCCGGACTCACCCTTAATCGCTTGGCTCGAGGTTAGCGGATTGGTTTGGGTATTGAGCTGAAACCCTTTGCCGGATAGGTCGGCAGAGGGTTTTTTGTGTTGAAACGTTTTTGGGGGATGTTCGAACTGTCGTGTAGTTCAGAAAGAACCGGGTCCGGTGGTCAATTGGTCGGTACCATTCTTCGCCGCCGGTCCAGTTCGGATGGTCCGTTCACTTGAATGCCGCGGTTGTGGCTCTTCTGGGATCCTTCCCGCTACGTTCGGTGAGGTGTGGGCCGGATCGAGCCGAATCAGTTCACCGATGGTCCACGCATCCCAAAGCGTCTTATCCCAAGGGTAGTAAGTGCAGGCGCGCCGGAAGGCTGGCTGGCCCAATTAATCAATCGTCAGCACACGTGGGGGCACCTTGAGTAGCAACACCGTAAGCGTGGGGTTATTCCAGTGGGTTGTAGACGGGTGGCCTGAGGAGTGTCCGAGGTGTAATCACGCCGTTCATCCGACGCACCTAGCCTCAGTCGTGGTCGATTCCGACAGGTACGGCATTGCAAAATTGGACGTTGTTTTTCAATGTCCACGAGAAGCATGTAGTCGTGCATTTATCGCGGCCTGCCGCGGTAGCTACGGTAACGCGGCGCTACAGTACCGTGTGAACGTTGTAGCATTAGTGCCAAAGGTCGTCGTGGCGCCGACGCATTCTGCCGAAGTACTTTCAGTGTCGCCGCAAGGCGTTGCGATCTATAATCAGGCATATGCGGCTGAGCAACATAATCTTGGGCAAGTGGCCGGATGCGGTTACAGAAAGGCACTTGAGTTCATAGTCAAGGATTATTGTGTCGGCGAAAAGCCAGGCGATGAGGAAGAGATCAAGAAGGCGCCGCTTGCCCAGGTGATCGAGAAGTACATTGACAATGCCGCGATCAAGGATGCAGCAGAAATGGCAGCGTGGTTGGGGAACGATGAAACTCATTACGTTAGGAAATGGGAACAGATGGATATTGACGACTTGAAGGCCGTTCTTCAGTTGACCGAGAATTGGATTACTACTGCCGTTCAGACTGCGGCGTATCGGAAGAAGTTGCCAAAGAAGACTAAGAGGTGATCACTACACAGATGCCGGACGCCAGGAACTAGGGTCACACGGTCAGTCGAACGCCAAGGAGTTCGGAGACAAATGTCTGTTTCGACAACAGTCACCATCGACTCGCTGCCCAAGTACGTGGACTATGTCAGCGGCAGGTTCGTTGAAGGTGCCTGCATGTATCGTGGTGTCACTGATGCGTCATATGAGTTAATCCCCTCGCTTGGCCGGACTCGTACGACACCAAATATGGATGGCTATGTGTTCGACGGCGAAAAGAACATGGTCAACATTTTCCGCAATGAACACATGGCCTACACGGAGCATCGAGCCGAGAACGATTGGGAGTTGCTGGTATTGGCCCAGCATCATGGAATGCCGACGCGATTGCTTGATTGGTCGTTTAGTCCATTGATCGCGCTCTATTTCGCGCTGATCCAGCCAACACAGGCAGACCGGGCAGTGTATGCCTTTGAAACAGTTGAATCAAAGCTTCCATTTGGAGGAAGTGGCGAAACGAGCGATCCCGGGCCTTTCAAGATCACAACACCGCGTATCCTTGTCCCGCGACATCACAACCGACGAGTCACCGTGCAGGCGTCAATTTTCACGGTTCATGCGGTGCCATGGGAACCACTACAAGTTCCAAATTTAGTTAAGATCATCATTCCGCAGGGGAGCGTACCTGTCGTGCGGGACCAACTATTCATGGTGGGAATAACGCCAAAGACGGTTTTCCCGGATGTGGGCGGATTGTGCCACTGGTTGCGACTACTGAAGTTCGGATATGCGTTTGAGTAAGTTGACTTCGGTTGAGACGAGTATGGTACCTAGGACGCTTCGCCCGTCGTGAGTCCTTTCATGAGCGCAGGCACGTTGCAATGGCCTGGGTCCCCGGAATGAGTCCGTTTCAGTGCGCGAGTTTCGTCCAGCGCTGCATCGAGGCATGGAGTCTCCAGCGACGCGATAGGCGGCCGGAGGTTGCAGCCCCAAACTGGTGTGGGGCCGCTCGTTTTTGTAGTCCTGCTGCCAGCCCGCGAGCACGATCTCGGCTTCCGCGGCCGTGGCAAACCAATGTTGCGTGAGACACTCGCACGTCAAGCTGCCGTTGAAGGCTTCGCACACGCTGTTGTCGACCGGCTTACCCGGCCGACTAAAGTCTAACTGCACCCGATTCCAGTACGCCCACTGATCGAGCGCCGTCGACGTGAACTCCGGCCCGTTGTCACACTGGATCACCGCTGGCAGCCCGCGGCGCCGGTCACCAGCGTCGCTCAGCAGCCGAGCGACATCGTCGCCGGTGAACGATTTCGCGACGTGTAGCGCCACGCACTTCCGCGTGCAGGCATTGATCAGCGTGAACACCCGGATCGTCCGGCCGCCACTCAGCACGTCGTGCATGAAGTCCATCGCCCAGCGCTGATTCGGCTGCGTCACCATCGCGCGGGGCTGCCGCGTCGTCGCCGAGCGCCGGCGTCGCCGCCGCGGCTTGAGCTGCAGCCCTTCTTCGCGATACGGACGGTGCACTTTCTTGAGATTGACCTTGAGGCCATCGCGGCGCAACAACCCATGCAGGCGCTTCACGCCGTAGCTCGGGCGCGTGCGCGCCAGCTAGCGCAACCGGCCCCGCAGCGGTGCGTCGCCGGGCTTGACGATGCGATAGCGCACCAGGGCCCGAGCCCACAGCGCGCGGCAGGCGCGTCGCTCGCTCACGCGGTAGGTCTCCTGCGCCCACGCGACCACCGCGCGGCGTGACTTGGGGCCTACCATTTCTTCCCGAGCGCGTCTCGCAGCACCGACTTGCCGAAGGTCAGATCGGCGACCACCTGGCGAAGCCTCCGATTCTCGTCGCGCAACTGCCGGAGCTCGCGTAGCTCGCCCACGTCCAGCCCGGCATACTGCTTCTTCCAGCGGTAGAACGTCCCCTCCGTAACCCCCAGCTTTCGACAGATCTCTGCGACCACCGTCCCGCCGTCGGCCTGTCGCAGCGCCTGCAAGATCTGCTCGGGGGTGAACTTACTTTTCCGCATCCCGGCCTCCTCTCCTGAGAGAGTTTGGCCTTGAATCCGCTTCCTATCAAAACATGAGCACCGCTGGACTCAGATTCTGGGACCAATGCCCGACCCAGGCCGGTGGCCCTCATCGTCGAGCCTCCGTCTGGTTCATCGATTGAGAACGCCGCATCATGTAACTAGATGGTCACTGAGTTGACGATTCTCCAATTGCTTTATTACGTTCTCATGGGCGGCTTGGTATATGCGCACGCAGCCAAATGGACGGTCAATATGCGATCCCGCACTAGTGGACTTCGAGTAGCTCACGCGCGTTGCGGAGCTTTATTGACGACGATGGTCACAGCGTTCGTGGCGGGCGGGTGCGCGAATGGCGATAGTCAAACCACGTCTCCGCCTCCTCCTACGATTCAGATTATCAATAATTCATGTGCAGCCGGTCGCTGTATGTCGCTCGACATCACAGCGTTCGTTAATGACTTTACGGTGCCGCAATCACCGCTCGGGTTGAAGCATTTGGGGTTCTTCCCGCCCGGCCAATTTTGTGTGAGCTTCCCGGCCCAGTGGACGCTCAACATCAACGGCTTTCCGACTTTAGTATGGACACCGAGTTCGCCCAATCCGATCCACCTCGTTGCCGTCGATAGCGCCGCATGGTACGGCACGCCGACTACCTCGCTGCACGACAGCATCAGCGCGGGGATTCCGCCATACGATGGGTATTGGGGGCCAACGGTAGGTGAAACCTTTGACTTCTACCCCGGCACCTCCGATGGATGGACAGTAGTGTTCCCTGGAACCATGGTTCGCGCTGATTCAGTGCGCCCAGTACCACGCTGTAAATAGTAGGTGTAGTCTCGATCATTAGCTCCTCTTTATTTCATTGTCCATCGAGAGGCTTTGTATGACGACACGAAAGCTGGTCTGGTTCGTATCAACGGTCCTTGTTGGCGTGGTTGCCGCATGCAACACCGACCCCTCGCCCGGCGGTCCCACCTCGCCGGTCACGATGGGCGCAGTGGATTACCTGCGTGCGGGATTCATCCAGACGCCGGCCGGCTGGCGCCATCAATCCTGTGTCATCCACCAAACAGAAGCGATGCGCACCGCGCATACGGTTTCGAAACACGCTCCGATCTGCAACCAGCGCGGCACGTTTCTCGGGATTGGCGGTCGCAGGTCGACCGAGGGCGTAACAAATTTCCCGACGACGAACAGTTGGGCGCTCTACGGAGGTGATAGCGGGCTAGCCCCTGGAACAAATTTCCATTACATCCAGACCACTTGGAAAGTGCCGGAGGCACCCGCCAACAGCTTAACCGGGTTTTCCCCCACCAAGTCGGTGTTCATTTTTCCCGGAATCCAAAGTTTCAACTACATCCTGCAGCCTGTGCTGCAATATGGTAGCAATGGAGCATGGGGAGGGAACTACTGGACGATGGAGGCGTGGTTTTGTAGCAGCGTGGATTCGCTGGGATGCAATCACGGTGATCACTACGTTGTATATCCGGGCGAGACGCTGGTGGGAACCGTATGGCAGAACGTCGGTACTTGTGATTCCATCAACTTCTGCTACTGGTCGGTGTCCATTCACGATGTTGAGCAAAATATCACGTCTGGTGTCAACGTGTATGATTATGACAACTATGATCTCGCCACGCCAGGCGCACTCGAGCAATGGAATCTCGGAACGTCGTGCAATGATTATCCCCCGAACGGGGTGACAGCGACCTCCATAACCGTCAAGAACAAATCAGATGCGACGGTTTACCCCGCGTGGCACACGTACGTTGATACGGGAATCACGCAATGTGCCTTCGAGACTCAAAGCTCAGCGTCCTCGTGGATGCGCCTGTGGTTCAACGTAAAGCCAATATCCGACTCAATAGCTGACGGCAGCACCAATTACTACCTCGCTTGGGTTCGGGGTGGCTACCCAAACTTGTTTAGCGAACCGTATACCTACTATTGGGAATACTGTTATTGGGATTGTTCCGATGGCGGCGGTGGCGGTGCGCTCCGCGCGGCCACTCGCAGCGCGAGGAGAAACGGAAGTGTGAGCAACGCCAACGGGGGCCCTCGCCTTGGCGCGAGCGCCGTTTGGAGCCTAGACAACGTTGAATCAGGATGGCATTACCTAAGTAGTGACAACGCTGTGTTTTGGACGGGCGTATCGGATTCCCTTCGATTGACCATCACAGACTCTCGATCGAATCAGGCGAGTACCGTGCGCTGGATACCGTAACTGACCACCAACCGTCATCAGCCGCCGTCCGTCTTTGTTGTCACAGTAGACGGACGGCGTCCGGCACAGACAACATCTTTTCTAACGCACACGCGTTCGTGCGAGGCGCTCCAGTAAATCTGGCCGAGCCTTGGTCGCTGTGCTCATGCAGGTAGTCGGAGCTCTTTCTATTAGGAAAGTCCGATCGAACAATTCTGGATTGAACCCACTCCACCCCCAGCCCGCAGGCAAACGCAACTCCAACAGAGTGCTAGGCACGAGTGGGTCTGTCTTGAGTCTCCTAAGGAATTGCACTTTTGCCACGTCAACAGGTTCGGCGGCCGCTGTGCTCGTCCTTGAATCCGAAGAGCCTTAGCCTCGCGATGTCCGGTGGACAGCGATCAGCCTTGTGCCGCCCCCGGTGAGCAATGAGAAAGTTGGTGCCTCCGACAATTCTCGATGTCAAACGAGCCGTCGGCCTGGAGGGCCAGCTGTCCGAACAATCAAATCGTTGAATCCTCCTGTCCCACAAAGGGTTAGGAGGTTGGCGTCACCGAGTTCGACGCATCTCGAGTCCTAGCGACGATCTCGATTTGAGCATTCCGATGGAGGACTCCCGAAGTAGATTCTCATCTGCGGCTCCAGCTCCTCCAGCCCCACCGAGGCACCCTTGGACCTGCCGTTCCGACCACCGAAGCGTTCGCGGCGCTCGCCGCACTATCAGACCTCCGAGCTGATCACCGCCGAGCGTCCGATCGGTGGTGAACGCCGGCTCCGCGTCGCCCCGCTCGGCACCCGGATCCGCGAGTCGGGACTCTTCCTCGTCGCCCTCTTCCTCACCGCCGGCGCCTTCGGCCTCGTCGTCCTGATCCTCGATTCCACCGCCGTCCCCTCCAGCGGCAACGACACCTCGCTCTGGCAACTCTTTACCGACGGCGTGGTCTCCTTTGGCCTCCTCGCCATCGGGATGTGGCTCTGCCACCTGGCCACCAACCTCATCACCCACCGCATCCGCGCCTTCCGCGCCTCGGAAGGGAAGAAGATCTCCGTCACCGCCGGCGTCATCGCCTATCCGCTCTACCTCACCTGCGTCTGGCTCATGAACCTGCTCGACACCCGCTCCCACTTCCTCGGCGTCCTCCTCACCATGAGCACCCTGATCGTCCCCGGAGTGGTCGCCACCCTGATCGCGCCACGCCTCTTCTGGAAGCCGGCGGAACAGTAGGAACGCAGCGTCATCGGGGCAGGGGCCAGCGCGTGGGACGGTGGACGAAGCGGCTATCCTTCCTTACGAACGGAGGCGGACCGTGCTCGTTCTGATCGCAATGCTATTGCATCAATCGATGGCTGTCGCGCAAGCACTCCCACTGGCCGCCCGCCCGCCGGCGCGCGAAGTGCACACCGACACCGTAAAAACCGTCGTCGTTGGCCGGCAACGTACGTCGCAGCTACGAATCGTGTACTCACCGATGACCATCGACGCGAGTGCGTCGGTGCGTGACGACCTGCCATGGAAGCGCGGTGATGCAAGCGCGCCAGAGCTTTACGTGTGGCCGGAAATCACGATTGGCGGCCTGCGGATCCCGGGTGGAGTGTACCAGCTTTGGGCTACCGGAGATTCGAGCGAAGCGACGCTCGTTGTAGGGCGCAGTCCAGGCGTGGGCGACCCGCCGGGCGCAGCCGCCGAGATCGGGCGGATCCGGCTGAGTGCGGACACGGTCGCCGCACCGTACGATCGACTCGCGGTGGCGTTTCCCCAGGTGCGGCTGGCGCCCGATACCATGGGGGTGGCGGAGAACAAGAGTGGGTCGCGCACGACGATTCAGATGAACTCAGGATCCGTGGTTTCGTTGGCCATTTTCTGGCGCTACCACGAATGGACTGCACCGGTGACTGTGCCCGATACACTGGGGCACGGGCGTGGACCGTCGAGCTGAGAGGCGGTTGAATGATTGTGGGGGCCCGTCGCGATTCCATCATGAGTCAAGGAGCCCGGAGATACTCGATGTTACGCTTTCTTCATAGCTCAATCACGAGGGTGGCAGCGCTGGCCATGCTAGTACTCTTGGCGAATAGCCTCGGCGCTCAAGTCTGTCTGGACAAAAACGACGCCCTCGACAACATGGTTCGAAATCAGCGATCGAACCTCAGCCACGGGTATTCAGCCGAGACGTTTTCACTCGTCCACCTTGGCCGGTCGGACACCAATCTCATACAGCCCGTTCGAACAGCATCACTATGTAACCGTGCAGGCGTGGTGATTGCCAAGGAGATCGGGGCGCCGGCGGACCATACTCCCGGCGTTAAGATGATCACGTTGGGAACATATTTTCTCGTCAGCATTCCCAACGAGCTCGGGGTTCGGAGTGAGTTCGAGCGGATGTGGATTCTCGATAGCAGCTTGACGGTAGTGGTAAAACGGTACCAACCAGCTCACGGCAAGTAGCTGGTGCAGCACCGCCCCCGGCAAGACCGCCTGGGGCCTTGTCGTAGTTGCTACCACGATCCGCTGGCCATGTGGCAGATGGGACCCTATGATGACATGCGGACACGACTACAGTGGAAGCGTCAGCATGACCGACCCGACAGCGCAAAGGCATAACTACCATGAGATTTGCTTTCGCTCCGATTCCGTTTTTGCTCAGATTCGTCCTGTTCACGGTCATCTTCCGAGCGCTTACAGCGCGCCGCGGTAGAACGCCGTGGACGTGGGGTGAATGTGCTTTTGTGGGATTGCTGTTCGCCCTGGGTGGCTGCCTGCATTCCGGATCTGAGTAGACTTTCGACATCCGATTACCATTGACAAGAGCCCCCGGCCATCCCGCCGGGGGCTTTCTCGTGGTCGCCGTCGGGCCGCGTCGCGGAATCAAAGGTCGTGCCCGGCCGGCGCGCCGCGCGGAAGAAGCGCTAGTGGGCGCATCGCCGGCACAAAGCCTTCACTTTCGTCGGCGACGATCATGCGGAGCGTGGGTGAGGACGGCGGCTGCTCGTGGCAGGGAGTACCTCATCGCAGCAGCGGCTTTCCCCGGGCACGTCGAATCGAGTCAACGACGCCGAAGGCGCGGTCCAGCGTCACTCCTTTCGGCCGCCACTCGTCGGCCAGAATCCTGAAGAACTGCACCTGCGGTTCCGCGGCGCGCTGCGGCACGAACTCTCCGTCTTCCACCACATGCCAGCGATGGGGCGCCGTCGAGTCGCGTTGAACGTAAAAGCGGATGGTGTCCTCGCGGATACCGATTGTGCCAATCGCGCGCGTGATCGATTTCGGCGCCGTCAGATCCACATTCAAGGTCGCCGCGATGGTGACCGCCGCCGTCACCCGCCCGGTGTCGCCCGCGACGGTGGCGGAAAGGACGCGGTAGTCCGCGAGCAGATAGGACTGACTGAAGTCGCCGCTCCCGTACTCCGACCGGACCCACACCGAGTCCAGATACTCCGGATTCGGGTGACGGGTCGCGACCTGGCGCGTCGCCACCACGAGCGAAAGGAAGGAGGCGAAGACGGAGTCGGGGCCGGGCCCAGTTCCGGATTGTTCCACGGTTGCTGGCGGTGCGGCCGTCGGCGCCGCATTGGTGTTTGGCCCCTTGCCGCAGGCACAGATGCCAATGGTGCAGGTGATGGTGATGTTGTGGAGGGAGGATAGCGTTGTTATGGGCATGGTATCCTCATCGTCAAAGGAAACGTGAGCCCGGCTGCCGACCATTTCTGGTCCGAGAACTTGAACCCCCGCAACCGGGCCATTGCCCCCCGCTGCATGATCCCGCGATCAATGCGCGGGTCTTCCGACCTCGCCAGTGGCAACAACGCTGGGAGGACCAAACCGGGTAACGCCGGAACCAGCTCCACACTCAAGCTGATTCGATCGAACGCCCCGAAATGAACTTTACCTCACGGTGTACCAAACCACGTCTTCAACGTTTGGAACCGCTGTGCGCTGGACCGTCCAGATGCGCCCTGCACTTGCCGCACGAATCACTGCCGCTGCAGGGAGCGTCACCTTCGCCGTCAACTGCCCGTTGTTATCGACCTGCAGCCAGACTCGCTGATCACCGTTCGTCGCCTCGGCTAGCCAGGTTGTGCCGTCGTCAGCCACGAAAGCGGCCGCCAGCGGCGGCATTACGGTCACAGCTGGCTTCTTCGGGGGAGTACCGTTCCGGGCCGAGATGACTCGAAGCGAACTGTCTACATAAGCTTGGCTCACCAACAATCCGTCATATGGAACGCGTCGGGAAAATACGGTGTCGCCTCGTTGAGAAATCAGGGTTAACCTGAACGTCCCTGAGTCAGTTCCCTCGACGGTCGGCTCCGCAATCGCGATCCGGCTGCCGTTCGGCGAGATAGCTTTGACGATGCGCGGACAGAGGCTCGGCAGGTTGTCGCATGGCGGCGACGGCGGGGTCCAGGCCAACAGCCGTGTCACTGCGCCAATTGGATTGGCGCGAACATAGGCGTTCGATGTACGAGGCGGACGATTCCAGTTTTCGGGAAACGTCACTGATTGGGAGAAGCTTGGCTCGAATGAGTAGGTTCCGTCCGCATTCATTCCGACCAAGGATGGAAATATTGTCTGCGCCGAGCCGTTCACATTTGTAGAATTTCCGTTAATGGTTTCCCCGTTCGCCAGCGTAAGCACGAATGAGAAAGGCACGGTCCGAGCAACTGTGAGTTGCGGGGTAAGCAGCGTAACACGGGCTAGACGATTGTCGAAGACCCAAACTGTGTCGCCCTTCCATCCCGCCTGGCTCAATGCGCGATACTCCCCTGGGCCGTCGCCACCCCGCCCGGCAGCGACTTTTGGCTTGCCCGATGCGTCGAATACTCGAATTGACTGATCAACAGGCTGTGTCACTATGATGTCATTCCCCGGCGAGATGCCGAGCCACCCGACATGCGTCAAATGATTGCTCGCAGCTTCGATTGCACCAGCCCGCTCAACGAGAAGTGTCCGAGGTTGTGTTTGGCCGGTGGCGGTAAGAAGTGGAACCGCAAGCAGCCCAAGATACAGCCCGGTTTGCCTAATCATTTTGTGCTCGGGGGATTGGGGACGGGAATGACGGTTTTTGACCGCGAAGCGCATCGAGTATCACGATCTGCGACTTGGTTAGCAACGCGAGAATCTGGGTACGAGCTCGGTCCCTGATTGGCTGCAATGCGGCGGTCAGTTCGTTGGCTCGCAAACGAAAATCGTTGTCCGTCAACTTTCGAATATCTCGGAACAAAGCCATCGCAGCGCGCGGTCGGAGTGAGTCAATCGCTTGATCGATGGCCCGCTTGACCGCCTCGACCTGCCGAACCTGTTCGGAAGAGAGCGCCAGTGAGTCCTTGAGCCAGAGCACGACGTCGACCGGATTACTCGCATAGGGACCCAGGGCCGCGACGACCGCCTCCAAAGATACGTTCTTGCCGCGTCCTCGGTCGAGACCGGCCTCATGCAAGAGCGGATTAAGCGGGGCAGCGGCAAGTTGATATTCCAAGGCCACCTGAAGCTGGACCGGCGGCCCGGCTCGCGAATTGACGCCCCCGGTCAGCGTTTGACCAAACAGTGGGTTTACAGTGTATCGGAACTGCTGCAGACCGGGATCGAATCCGGACAAATAGAGAAGCCGGGAATCCGGCATTCCAGCTCCGGTGAGCGCGGCACGGTCCAACCCCAGTGCTCGCCCGATAAGACTTCCAGCGTTGATGAGATTCATCGTGAAGTGCAATCGCTGGCCCAATGCGCCATTTCGTGACGAGGCGAATGTCATGGTCCAGTCCAAACGCCCGCTCCACGGACCTCGGCAACTATTTGCAGCCGCAATTCGCCTCTGTTGCTCGAGAATGCAAGCGCGGACGCCAGATGGCGCCTGTGCAAGCATTTCGTTCAACGAGGAGGCTAGAGTGCCCGAGGCAGATTGAGCCAAATTCGGTATGAAGGCCCGGTCGTTCGAGTATCCATCGCCGTTGATGTCTCCAACGACCATCGGCGTATACGCGATCCCCGATGTCAACACGAATCGGATGTTGGAGTTGAACACCCAGAGGCGAAGTGGAAATCGATTTGCAATCACGAATTGATGAGTCGGCTGCGCTCCAGGCAGGCGTTCAACCTGATCAGGATAACCTGCGGTCGTGCCCAAGTATCCGCGACCCTCATTTCGTTGAACATCGAATAGGTACGTGAGTGTAAGCCCTAGCTTGGCCCGTAACCAATCCGGCGAAACTATCGTGGCGCTGAACTGAAATGCATCACGGCTGAGATCGGATCGGTACGCCTGTAGGTGGCCGATCGCGGGATCGATCCTCGATACGCCCGGATTGATGAGCCCGGTCGATCCGGAGATTTCATTCGGGGAGGTGAACACCGGGCGGAATCCGTCGCTCAGAACAAACTGCGGTTGTGCCGAGAAGTTCAGGTCTACCGTGCTAGTCGCATTCACTTCGTGAACCCCGCGCAACGAAGCCTGCGCCTCCCACCTGCCCGCACGGACGCCGCTGAGACCAATGTTGAACTTCCAGTCTGTCGGCGGCCGATATCCTGGATCGAAGAGCGAAACACGACCCTGGGTGGCTGACGGACTTGTTTGCGACATGGAAAGACACGGGTCGGCGGCTTCTGAGCTATTCCAGGCCACCGTACTCACTTGAGGGGCGATACAGGCCTCGGTGCTACGCCCAGACGGAAGCCCCGTTTCTGATGCGGCGCGCTGGAGTTGGCCCACCTGCAA
>Ga0163162_10001951_pt1 | contig 19367 bp, 17 predicted proteins | sample S55metaG_FD_115310 | JGI IMG/M metagenome (GOLD analysis project Ga0163162, IMG submission 115310) | Switchgrass rhizosphere microbial communities from Kellogg Biological Station, Michigan, USA - S5-5 metaG | ecosystem: Host-associated > Plants > Roots > Rhizosphere > Soil | place: USA...
CTCGCCTTCCCGCCGTCAACATGAGACAAGATTCGACTCTTGACGTGCATTACGGCCGACCCCCGCGACGAGGTCTTCCGAACCTCGGCCTGGGGGTCGGCTTGCGTAACCAGCACTTCTCCTACCTGATGAATCATGAACCGGAAGTAGATTGGTTCGAGATCATCAGCGAGAACTTCATCGACAACTATGGCTACGCGCGCAACGTGCTCAAGCACCTTGCGTCCATTCGGCCTATCGTGATGCACGGCGTCTCTCTGTCGATCGGGAGTACAGATCCGCTGGATTGGGACTACCTGAAAAACTTGAAGGCGCTCGCGGAGTGCGTTCACCCGGCGTGGATTTCAGACCACCTGTGCTGGACCGGCGTTCAAGGGGTCAATACTCACGACCTGTTGCCCCTTCCACTCACAGAGGAGAGCCTGCTTCACGTAATCGAGCGCGTCCGGCAAGTACAAGACTTTCTCGAAAGACCGTTGGTGCTGGAGAACCCTTCGAGCTATATGGAGTTCAAGGAATCCACCTTCACCGAGTGGGCCTTCCTAACAGAGCTCGCGAGCGAGACTGGATGCGGACTGCTGCTCGACGTGAACAACGTCTACGTGTCTGGCTACAACCACGGCTTTGACGCAGAGCACTACATACGGAGCGTGCCGCACGACGCAGTGGTGCAGATTCATCTCGCAGGGCCGACGGACTGCGGGCGCTTCCTCGTAGACACCCACGACCAGCCCGTGCCGGCGCGCGTGTGGGAGTTGTACAGGCTGGCCCAGGAGTTGACGGGCGGGGTCTCGACGCTGCTTGAGTGGGACGCCAACATCCCGGATTTCCCCGAGTTGGTGACGGAGTTGCGCAAAGCCGAGTCGGTGTTGCGAGGCGAGAACCCGGGCGCGCCCGTCCACAAGTCTGCGACTACGTCCGCAGTCTCTAACCCGGTCGACTTCCAACTGTTAACGAGCAATGTCTGAACAGTCCCTCAGCGTTTTGGAGCACTGGATGAAGACAGTCGTCGTCGAGCGCGGCGGCCTCCGCGAGAAGTTGGAGGCGGCCGCACAGCGACACGGGCTGATCGCCGACGACGTGGTGGCCGAAAGGCGCGGACTCTCTGCGCAAGAACGTCTCGCCGTCTATACCGGCGGCTACGTGCTCCGGCTGCTCGAATGCATGCGCGCCGACTTCCCCGCCCTGCGCGGTTTCGTCGGCGACTCGGTCTTCGACGCCTTCGCCAAAGCCTACGTCATAACCATGCCGCCGGTCTCTCATAGCCTGTACGACCTCGGCGCGGACTTCGCGCGATTCCTCGAGGAGACGAAGCCGAAAAACTGGACGCTCGACGGCGACATAAACGCCATGCTCGACCTGCCTCCCGAGCTCGCGCGAATCGAGCGTGCGCGGGCCGAAGTCATGCGCGCTCCGGGCACGGAGGACGACCCGCCGGCAGCCGAGCACCTTTCACCCTTCGCAGTCTTCGGCGATGGTCCAACCATACAGGCGACACCGTGCCTGCGGCTGTTGGAGATGAAGTTCCCCCTCGTGGAATTTTTAAGAAGTTCGGATGCGGGCGAACGCACTGAGCCACCAGCGCCGCGCACCTCGTTTGTCGCAGTGGGACGCTCGAACTATCGCGTCCACGTCGAAGAGATTTCGCACTGGCAGTTCGCTTTTCTGAAAGCTTGCGAGCACCCCACGTCAAGCTACTCGGCCGTGCAGGTTGCGGTGCTTGAGAGTGGAAGAGATCCGGGGCAAGTGCTCGCCGACGTCGCGATATGGCTACCCGTCGCGTTCGGGCTGGGTTTCCTGCGACCTGTCGTCTGAAAGTTTATGGTTGTTACAACTAACTGATTCTTCTCTGCGATCTCTGCGTACCTCTGTGATCTCTGCGTTAAATATTTCTCGCTACTACCAGTTACGCAGAGATCACAGAGGTACGCAGAGATCGCAGAGAAGACTTCAAATCCCGACAGGGACTACTTTTAGTTCAAAGCCGGTCTACTCATTGAATGAAACGGAGGAGCATCCATGACTCAAGTCAAAAAATGGCGGCTTGTATTTGCCTGCCTTCTCACACTCTGGGCCTGCTCATTAGTTAAAGCACAGGATCGAACCATCGTTATCAGCGGTAGTGTGGTTACTCCGGAAAAGGTTCTCAACAAGGGGTGGGTTGTTATCAAGCACAAGAAGATTAGCGCTGTGTCGGAGACGCTTCCGGATGAAGAGAATGCTATCTGGGTCGACACCAACGACATTATCTTCCCCGGGTTTATTGATCTACACAACCATCCGATGTACGCGATGTTTAATTTATGGGACGCGGGGCAACTGTTCAATAACCGTTACGAATGGCGCTCGCTTGAGAAGTACAAGTCGGAAATTTCGACGCCCGCTCGTAACATACAGGATGACCCGCAGAGCTATTGTGATATCGTCGAGTTTGCCGAAGTGCAGGCGCTAACTGGTGGGACCACCACGTTCTCAGGCACGTTCCTCCTCAGATCATTCACGACTTTTCCTACTTGCTTATCTCGACTCGCAGTGAGGAAGCTGGAGATCGACTCCGGCTTTTACCCCCGGCACGGACATGAAAAAGTCCAAAATGTTCTTGGCGTCAGCCGAGACTTGAGTGATGTAACCGCCGCCGAAGTGCGACGAAAGGTTGCCGCGAAAGAAATAGATCTTGTGCTGATCCATGTCGCCGAAGGCAAAAGGACAGACCCTGATTCAATCAAAGAGTTTGACATGCTCAAAGGGCGCGGATTTCTAGCTCCCACTACCGCCGTTATCCATGGTGTCGCTTTCGATAAGAGTGATTTTGCAAAGATGAGATTAGCGGCCACGGCCCTGATCTGGTCTCCGCAAAGTAACATGATTCTCTATAACACCACGACGGACGTGATTGCCGCTTTCAGAGAAGGTGTCTCGATCGCACTAGCCCCGGATTGGGCGCCTTCGGGAGCCAAAAACATGTTGGGTGAAATCCAGTATGCGGCGAAACTCAACAAGACCAGTCTCGGTGGATTCTTCTCGAATCAGCAGTTGTTCGAAATGGCCACCTCCATTCCGGCGAGAATCGCACACATCGACGACAAAGTAGGAACGATTGAACCGGGTCTGTTTGCTGACTTATTCCTATTGCACGGAGATGCAACTCAGCCATTCGACAGCCTCGTGCAATCAAAGCCGCAGGACGTTTCGCTTGTGCTGGTAAACGGTGTTCCGATCTACGGTGATGCGACGTTGATGAGTAAGTTCAACGTAACCACGGAGCCGGTTCCGTTTTGCGGCGAGACGAAGAATCTGAATCTCGGTGTACTGCCTAACGGAAAACTATCAGGCGTGCAGCAGCGTCTCGAACAGAAGATGGAAGTTTACAAGCTGAAACTCGCGAAGGTCGATCCGTGCGCGCAGTGAACGATGCTGTCACCCGAGTTGGTGTATGGGACGGCCTAAATGGGGAATGACCAGGTAAAAGTCTGAGAGGTTTCATCGGATCACGACCCGGCACACTCATTGCTTCTCGCCGCTTCAATGGCGCTGAGTCCTTCAGTTAGCCTTAACGAGAAGAGGTGACCCATGAAGACCCGAATCAACGATCCGATTCATAATCCCTTCCATAACAGATTTAACGACGCCGTACATTCGCGGCTTGATGAGATGCAGACCTTTACGCACATGGCCTGGCTGCATAGCGCAATGCCGTCGGACCAGCAAACAAAACCAAACCAGCGCCGGCGATACCGGGCAGGCGCACTAGCCGGCGCATTTGCGCTTGTGCTGGTCGTGGTCGTTTCTGCGGCTCTGCTATCTAACTGAACCTGGAACTCGTAGATCGAGACGCAAAGCTCGGAATGACGAGACATGAGCCAGGGAGTAAAGTGTTTTGTAACTCAACATTGTCGCTTTGTACCACCAGACCCTCGCCCTCCGAAAATAAGTAAAGTTGTGGACCACGCACCCGCCTGCAACAAACGTATGATCTACGTCAGTGAGCAGATTGAACACTGGCTCGACGCGCTCGGTTTTAACGACTGACGCAACAATTGCCGCATGCTGCCCGGTAGTAGTGATCTCGTCGCCGTGGCGTAGCTTGTTCGTCCGTTGCCAGCCACGCTTAGTGAGGAAGGAATGCGCCTTAGTTGTTGAAATTGGATCTTTGACGCCGATGAGATAAATTTCCCAGATGATGGCCGGATGATGTTTTTTCTGTTTTCTTACACTGCGGACATTAATTTTACCGGTCGAACTGTTGTAAGAAACTATTTGATCTCCTTTCCCCAGTTCTGAAATAGACTTCCATCCGCGCGGTGTCAAAACAGGTGTCGACCCCACAAAACAGCTATCATTACCAGCCTGTCTTCTTTTTTGCCTCTCGAGCGCCTGCTGGTTTTCACGCTGTCTTCGCTGTCTGTCCTGTTCTTCCCGCGTTCTGCGGTCACGTTCATCGGCGTCTCTTTGCCTTCGTAATCGGTCCTCTTCCTCTACTCTACGTCTTTGAGCGGCGGCGGCATCCTGCTCTCTCCTAATGCGCTCGGCTTCAATTCGTCGATCGTTAGAGTTCATAATCATTCTCCTTCTTTCTCTTAAATGCGATCGCAGTCAGAAACATAGACTGCACATCATGTCGTCATGCTTTTTCTTCAGCGCGTCTCGCTCACTGGTCTTATTTGCAATGAAATCCTTCAAGGAGGTTTGCTCTGCCTGGCGCTTCTGTAGTGCCTGCTTGCTTGCTGCTATCGTTGACGTTACAGCAGCTATGCTTTTCTTTTCCGCGTCGATTTGAGATCCGTAATACACAACGCGAGCGGCCACATCGGCGCATTCATCACTATTAGCGATGCAATAAACAGCTCCAATCACGACCACTATTCCAAGGGCTGATTTTGTATCTTCATCGATGTTGTCATTAATGATGGTTGCGGCTCCGCCTGCGGTAGCCATTAACGCGACTGTAGCCATCTTATGATTGAGCAGGTGCTTGGCTAGTTCGTCTTGCAAGCTGGTAAGGCGTTGCTCATGTTGCTGCAAACGATCTGTAGATTGCGTGACCTCAGCAGAGATCGACTCTACGTCTTTGGTTAACGATCCCAGACGATCGTTGGAACGCGATATTTCAGCTTCGACGCCTCCAACTTGTTTGAGTAACGACGCTCTTTCAGCTTTGTGCGTATCACAACCCGTGATCCCAAGGGTAATAACAAGCAAGCAGATAGCGCCTACTAAACGTCTGTGCATGAATTTTCTCCTTTATCAGGACGCACTGGGCCAAACACTGACGCTATATTGGCAGTTTGAAACGTTGACGGTTGGCTCGGAAAAGAAGTAATGCAGGGTCTTCGTTTCGCCCGAGGCGAACTGAACGTCTTGTGTGCGCCGCCATTCACCTTCGTCGCAATTCAGACGTACCACTACCCTGATTGGATCACGCTGACCAACATTCATCACGACGGCCGTCACTGTAATGCCGTAGTCCGGTTGGTTATCGATAAGGCCAATGTCGTTTTTGCCAGTGAGCTGTATTAACTTTCCCTTCGCATTGCTGAACAGCGGGCACGCCGCTACGAACAGAGTTCCAAACAGAGCCGTCGCGGCTATGACGGTGCTCACTACTCGAGCTCGCGTAACTTGTTTTTGAAACATCTATCTAATCTCCTGTCTTTAAAGCAGTGTCCAGGGTTGTCTGTAGACGAGGAGAACAATCGAGTGATTACTCGATTGTTCCCTACATTTATTTAGACGACGGTTTTTTGAGAATGTTTAGTCGCGTGAGGAAAATTTCTGAGACTCGTGATCGTAGTGGTCTAACGCGAGTTAGACCACTAGCGTGCTAGCGCCATTCACCCTGGATTACAAAACCAGCCCAATTCTTAGGAGACGACCATTTCCGATCTCGCGCCATCGTTACTTGAGCAGCGCGCAGTGCTGCTGGTGGTGACATTTTCCGTCTCATCATCATGGTGTAAAAATGTTTCATCAATTCTGCTGTTGCGACGTCCTCAACCTTCCACAGCGATACCACAACACGCGGCGATCCGGCATACATGAAGGCGCGGCCTAACCCCATCAACCCCTCGCCTCTGACGTCTTTACCGATCGCAGTCTGACATGCGGACAACACCACGAGATCCGCATTGAGTTTCAGATTATAGATTTCATGAGCTCGTAAGAAACCGTCCTGGGCCACACGTTTCTGGTCATACAAGGAGAGCACGATACCTGAGAGTTCCGGGTTCTCGCTGTTAAGCCAGCCGTGGGTCGCAAAGTGCAAGATGCGATACTCCTTTAGATCTGTCCTGGTTAGCATCGCAACACTTGCCTCAAAGCCCAAAATCTTCGAGTAAACCGGTGGTGCAACCTTGGTGATTTCGTTCGCTTCTTCTCCGCTTGCGCGCAGTCTTTCGCTCAAAGCTTTTAGCTCGGAAAGTTCGAGGTTGCGGGCACTAAACGCCTTTGATTCGGATTGACGATTTTGTTCCTGATTCAGGACTTGAGTCGTAGGTGACTTGAAACGCTCATCATTGAGCGAGTAAACGGGATCCGCGAACACAATGAGAGACTTCGCTGCTGGCGGGCGAGCGGTCAGGTCCCGTCGCAATTGATCAAGCACCGAGACCGATGCCAGGTTCACTATTTCATGATCGTCTACGAGAAGACCGTTTGTTCCTGGTTTAGGTAAAGCCGCAAAGGGTATGTACTGTAGCTTTCCATCGGGAATGATGAGCAGTCTCTTCCTACCCAATCGTCCAGCCACTGGTCCCAGTAGTTGCTGAGCGAGAGAACGTCGTCTCCGCAGGCCGGCCTGGTCGCGCTTCCGCACCACTCCCTGTTTGTCCGTAGCAACATCAACGACATCGTCTTTGACTAACCTGTAGATCTCAGCTGCCTCCACTTCAATCAGGTCCCGCTTAGGTAACACGTGGGTTGTAAAAGAAGTTTTCGAAACTTCGAAAAGAAAGCTTCGCTCCTTACCGAGACTGTAGCTCAGCAGCAAAGTGTCGGAATCCAGGTGACCTTGAATCTGTTTGAGATTCAATGGTTGCGGTTGAGTAAGACCCGCGTAGCGTGGACTGGCAGCGCGTATCTGTGCCTGCACCAACCTGAGCTGCTCCAGCAATCTTTCAACTTCACGGTCGGCTGCTTCCACATCCTCTTTCTTTGGTTTGCCTCCCATGATCCTGATTCTTCGCTCCTCGGCCGCGTTCAACTGTCTTCCCAATAGTCGTTCGCGCTGTAACAACTCCGGACTCACGCCTTCTCGGATATCGGCCTTCGCTTCGGCTAGAGATTCCAGCAGCGCACGCGCGTGCGCCCTTTCGGTAGTCTGGAGCGCAACAGCGTCGTGCCCTGCGGTGGGCTCCTGCTCGTGGAGCCGCATCAATAGATCAATGAGTAGCTCGTAATACCTCTGGTGGGCTGCGAGATAGGAGGTTCGCAGCTCAGCGCCAACGACTTTAGCGCGCAGCGTTTCAATTATTTCAATCGCTTTTTCTACATCAGCTCGTGCTTCAACTATTCTGCCAAGCTCGCGTTTGACAGTGGCGAGCGCAAGCAGCGTGGCAGCTTCGCCGTGACGATCTCTGATTTTATGGCGCAGTGGAAGCGCCAGATTGAGCTCATCAAATGCTCTTTTGTGATCGCCCATTGTGAAATAGACCTCACCAAGGCTCGAGCGCGCATCCGCCTGGCCGGCGAGGTCGTCTTGCTCTTTTGAGAGCCGCAGTCTGTGATTCAAGTTCTCGATGGCTTTCGGCAAATCACCCTTTTCTAAATAGAGCCTGCCGATGCGACCCAAAGCGATGGATTCGTTACGAGGATTGTTGCTTTTGAGAGTACGCTCGAGTGCGTCCTCAAACTTCACTAGCGCCGTATCCAGCTTGCCGTCCGCGTGATAAGCGATTCCTTGATTAGTAAGAATGAAGGCCCCGTATTCCAGATCTCTTCTCTCGCTCGCAAGCGGGAACGCTTGTTGAAAATACTCGAGCGCTTTCCTTGGAGCTCCCAGGTTGTAATAGATGGACCCGAGCGTGTTCAGTGCAACCGCTTCGCCATAAACATCTCGCAGCGCTCGAAAGAGATCCAGTGAAGGTAGAAGATTGTCGAGCGCCAACTGATACTTGCCTTCGGAAAGCAAAATAAAACTCCAACTTGTGCGCACTCCAGCCTCGTTCGTAATGTCGCCGGTCTCGTGCATACCTTGAAGAGCTTTCTCAAAGTAATCATCCTTCTTGTCTTGTTGGCCCAACTTCCAATAGATCTTCGCTGACTCACTGTAAGTAACTGCTAACTGCCAGCGTTCGGGCAAATTCTTCTGTAGCGCTTCTGCCTCATTAAAAAGCTTAAGCGCATCCTGATTCTTGGCCTGAGCGGCGTACACCATGCCAATCATGCGAAGCGACTCTGCTTCCCCGGTGACATCACCGACCGCGCGACTCAGATCGAGTGCTTCATTGAACTGTTGCTGTGCAACACCGTACTGCCTGAGCCACGTATTCGTTGCTCCCAGGCGTTTGAGTGCTGAAGCCATGAGTGCTCGGTCACCTTCTGACCGCCAGATCTCAACAGATTCGGATAATTTCTTTAGAGCGTTTAGCCGCGCATCATTAGTTCCCTCGTCAAAGAGAGCATCCGATTTCCAGAGATTCTGCTGGGCTGTAAACCGCTGCTGGTCCCGATCGGTCGCGCCACGACGCTCTTCGATGTTTATCTGATAACGTCCCACTGGAGCGTTTGGAAATCGCGTACCTATGATGAGCGTATGCCGGCCTGACTTTCGTGACACGACCAGGAGTTGGTCCACCCCATATTCGCGAGCCTGCAATGCTCCCTCCTGGAGTGTCTCCCCTTCGGGATCTCTCAACTTCAAATAAACAACAAGTCCCTGACTCGCGATCTTAAACGCCACGTACTCGTCCGTCTGGAGCGCAATTTCGTACTGATGCTCATCCCCTCCTTTCAATTCTCGATCAACGGTAGTCCCAGGTATTAAATGACGAACATCGGATGGTGGTCCCTGCTGGACGCTAGTTTGGGAGGAACGACGAAAGTCGGCCGCCTCTATTGAACAAAGCGCCTCGCACGTTAAATTCAGCAGCAGCAACCAAACGATCACTGCACAACCGTTAGAAACCCAAGAGAGTTTTCGCATGTGAGACCTCCTTTAGTGGGCCGGAGCTTTAGTGGCAAACTGAGGAAAGTGTTACTTGTACTGAACATCGACCAGCCGCTCTCCTTGCAACTTTGTCGTATGGCCATGCACTTCATAGACACTCAAACGGTATTGACCTGAGGGTAGCGAGTCACTCCGCACAATGATCGTAAGTCCACCGGCTGGCCCAATACCCAGGTTGTCTCTGGTTAAGATCTTTTTATCGCTAAGATCTTTTATTTCGAAGCTGTACTTACGATTCGTTTTCCCGCCCGGAACAAAAACGTGCAGAGTGAAAAGGGGGTTGTCGGGCTTAACATCCACGGACTCGAACTCATCACCGCCACGTCGTGTTCCGCTCAACACACTCACCGGAACGACCTGGCCGATGGCCCGTACTAAGGGCGGATCATTTCTCGAATCCCGGTTCGAATTTCGCACTGCGTCGATTTGTGCTTCAAGTTCGGCAGCTTTGATTTCAAGTTGCTCTGAACGCACACGCTCATCGTCTCTTTCCTTTCGCGCTTGTTCTACTTCACGTTGTAGAGCAACTTCCTCGGCGGTTGGTCCTGGCGGGTTTTGCTGCTCAAGGCGGGCCACGAGAGTCCTATTCTCACGATAAATGAACACTAAAAACAGACTGACGGTCAGCAACAAGGCGCCGAGCGCATAAGCAATACGTTGAGGAACAAACCAGGCCATAAACCGCTCCGACCACGAGGGTTGAAAACGCACCGTCGCTTGAGCTTCGCCTGAAGACTGTTCAACTCGCGCCATGAATCGGGCCCACTCATTCTCGGATTCATCGGGTGAGAACTTGCTTGACTCTTCAACCGGAGCGCAAAACTCGGCAAGCTCCAGTACTTCTGCTGCACACTCGTGGCAGACCACGAGGTGATCTTCGATTAGCGTCATCTCCTCAGCAGGCAACGCTTTGGAGTAATAAGAAAAAAGACGTTCATCGGAAGGGTGTGGCCCGCTGTCGTCCATATTCTCTTCAGCCAGCGTTCGGAGCATCTTCTTTATGTCTGCAAGTCTGTCATCCATGATCGTATTTAGAGTTCGTCAGGTAACGAGTCTCCATATCTCCGCTTCAGGTAAACCTTAATTTTCGCCCTTGCATCATGCAGGTGCTTCGACACCGCTCCCCGACTAAGCCCCAGGTGATCCGCGATTTTCTTATAGGTATGCCCTTGTAACCTGAGCCAGGTGCAACTGCGCATCTGGCCCGGCAAACTGTTAATTGCGTCGCGACAAATTTTCTTAAATTCGTCGTCAAGGTTCATCTCGTGCGGATTCGACCGCAAAGACAACTCAACGATATCCAGAGCAAGTTGCTCGTGTTCTTCGTTGAAGCTTTCCAGACTGATGGGCATCGCATGTTTCGTCTGTTTAGTTAATCCCTGTTTCCTTAGATAATCCACCAAATGGTTTCGCATGATTGGCCGCAGCCAGGTCGTAAACGCAGCATCTTTACGAAACTGTTTTATGTTTTTATAGACGAGTAAAAACACCTCTTGCGTTAGATCTTCGCAATCCTCTGCCCTCACATTATTCTGTGCTTTGAAATATCGAAGGACCTTTTGGTAATAGCAATCAAAGATGGGGCGAAAATTCTCGCCTGGCTCAGTTACCGCCTGACACTTAGCGATCGCTAGGTTTATTTGTTCATTTGTGCAGTTCATGGTGTGGGACCCATGTCAAAAACGCGTTTTTCGCAATCGCCCCTGGACCAGTTGTAAATGCGGACTCATGACAAACGAGTCCTACTCCTAGAGACGCAGAAAAACACTCTTTGCGTTAGATTTTTTCAATCGTGCTACTCAAAATTTCGATTCACGTTGAAAACCGAAGGATTTCGAGCTCGACACTGAGTATGGTCAGGATACTGTTCATGGCGTGTGGGACCACTCAGTCTCTGAAAAGTTTGAGAACTTTGCCTGCCGCGAGGTTAACCTGAGATTCCGCCCAGAGGACCTGCGTTAAGTTGGCTTCAGGCAGATCCATTATATTGATCTGCTACCATGTTTCATAGGAAGCTCTCCGCTAATGAATGAACACCAGAAAAAGAGGATTCTCGTCATCGGAGACGGCGCGACGGGGAGCGGGTTTGCGAGGGTTATCAAAAGTATTTTTATTCGGCTTACCGATCACTACGATATAAAGCAACTCCTTCCCTTCGATGTAAGCCTCACCGACTCCCAGCCTGATTGGCCCTGGCCGTTATTTGGCATTGATCCCAAAACAAATGCCGAGAAGCCAATCGACCGTCTGCTCGACGATCTGCAGCCAGAGTTGATTCTGATCGTTAACGACATGCATGTCATCAGGAAATATATTCTCCTACTCGACTCGTGGAGAAAAACGCATGACGTAAAGCTGCTGGCATATTGCCCTATCGATCTCACTCCACTGCCGCTTGACCTCGTTGGACCATTGCAGGGTCTGGATGCGCTTGTGGCGTACACGGAATTTGGACGCGGCGTGATCGAAGAATCTTTTCTGCAACTCAACACCGGAAACCCCGGCCCTGAAATGCATGTTATTCCTCACGGCATCGACACAGATCTATTCTTCCCTCTCAGTTCCGACGGAACGAGCAATCCTGATCGCAAGGCAGCTCGTCGCACCCTCTTCGACGATGACGTCGACTATTTGGATTCTTTTATCGTGCTCAATGCGAATCGTAATCAACCGAGAAAGAGAATAGATCTCACTATTAGAGGCTTCTCGCTCTTTGCCGACGATAAACCGGCGAACGTGTTCCTCTATTTGCACATGGGATTGAAAGACCTGGCCTGGGATATCGTGGAGTTGTGCAAACGTCACGACGTCTACGAGAGGCTCATAGTTTCTGCGAATCAAGACGCAGGTCCGTCGGTAGACGATGCCCGGTTGAATGTTATTTACAACGCCTGTGACGTCGGCGTGAACACCGCGGTAGCTGAAGGATGGGGGTTAGTAAGTTTCGAACATGCGGCGACCGGAGCCGCCCAGATTGTTCCGTGTCACACGGCGCTTGCAGAATTGTGGGAAGGTTCGGCCGTAACTGTGCATCCGAGTTTCACTCTGACAGACCCCAAGGGACTCTTTGACGAATACTTTGTCGCGCCTGAGGACGTTGCCAGATCGCTCGAGAGCTTGTATCGCGATCCGGTTTACCGTCAACAAATGTCGCTTAAGGCCTATCAGAACGCCACACAGCCCAAATACTCCTGGGGCGTTATTGCTGAAACATGGAAGCAGCTTCTCGATCAGTACCTGAATTAAATCTCAAGGCAAGATCAATCTCAGGACACCGAACCTTCCGATGGAGTTAATTGTATAGTACGCCGCAATAAACCTGCGTAATTACGACCGTGCTAGTCCCGGTCAGTCCCTGTTTGAGATCGCCTGCTAGTTGTGGGTCAGTCTTGAATTGAGTCGAGCAGGACAGATGTGGATCAGACAGTTGCTTCTCGGCGGATGCGCCGGTGCCTACTTCTCCCGCCCACACAGTTATGGAGCCGGGCGCCTGAACTTGAAACTGAATTGTGCGATCAGCGTTGTTGACGATTTTCATGGTTTTCTCCTTAGGGGTTGAGATTCGAATAACTAAAGGCTGGGAAGCCGTAATTGCTTCCTATCATTTACGCGAGAACTGTCTGCCAAAATCACCACGGTCCCTAATTTAAGTGGAGACTTAGAACCGCATACCGCGACTACCCAGAATCGTGTAAGCTTTGACATGCCGTTTCACAGATTTAATAAGGAGGAACCGGCAATGACTATTTTGCGAGTAGTCCTGTTGATTTCGCTCATGGCCTTTACCGTAACGGGCCAGCAGAAATCTCCGCAGCGGCCTTTTATACCGCCGGCTTCCTGTCCAGTTACCGTTCCGCCAGCGATTCCATTCATACCTCCCGCCCCTTATGAGTTGGGAGACAATGACAATAGCTTTTGGATAGGTACAGACAATCTGTGGACTGCACGTTCGAAAGCAGAAGTCTGGACAACTGCGCCGCGCAAGCCCGGGCACGAGCAAGAGGTGCAGCCTTTGACCGCGAAGACTTTCTGGGCGAGCGTTGATTTTAATTGGCGCACAGAATGGCCGGTGACACTAACAGTCACTGGAAGACGACTCGACGGAAGTGCTCCGCCCTTGCTCGCGATGCGGGCGACGAATGCCATGGTCGATGGTCCCACTCCCACCATGTTGGTAGGCGTCTACGTACCCACTCCGGGTTGTTGGGAGATCACCGGCGACTACAAAGGTCACCAGTTGAGCTTTGTCGTCTGGGTCAAGCCGGTTGAGCACGTGAAGCAATAAAGTGAAGAAGCACCGCCGAGAAGCGACCCTATCCGGCCAAGCACGAAAAAATAGTTTTACAACTAACTGATTCTCTTTGCGAACTCTGCGTATCTCTGTAATCTCTGCGTTAAATATTTCTCGCGACTACAGTTACGCAGAGATCACAGAGATTCGCAGAGGTCGCAGAGAAGACTTCAAATCCCGACAAGGACTACTTTTCGTGCAAAGCGACCCTATACCCTATCCTACAATTTATGTTATCCGTCCCTGGAAAATGCTGAAAATCACAATTCTGCTGTGGCTCACATCTGCTAAAGCTAAATTGTGACTTACAATTCCAGTCATGATCTTCCCCTTCAAGCTCAGAAGGCCGAACTAAACTTCGTATGCCAACCAATACGACCAAGCGTCACGCCCTCAGCAAATGGGCACTGATCTTCGCTGGCTGGACCTTCCTCGCACTGCTGTTCAGTGGTCCGCAAATGATTCAAGCGATCAGGCAAAACCGAGTTGCAGAGGGCTGGAGTGTTGTCGCCGGAGAACTGATTTTTAGTTATCTCTGGCTTGCCTTCACGCCTTTTGCGATCTGGTTGAGTAAGTCATTTCGTATTGAGGGCGGGCAACGATTCAAAAGTCTGAGTATCCATTTTCTGGCGAGCGTGGGCTTTCTGCTGATTCACATCCTTCTCTTCACTGTTATTTCGATTCCGTTCGGTTGGTACTCACAACTAACCCCATTCTCGAACAGGTATCTTTTATTGATCCTCAACTTTACTCCCTCGAACGTGATGTTCTATTGGGGCATCGTCGTTATAGAACATGCCATTGATTACTACCGGAAACTTCAGGACCATGAGTTGAAAGCTTCGCAACTCGAGGGGCAGTTAGCTCAATCGCAGCTTCAGGTCTTAAAGATGCAGCTGCATCCTCATTTCCTCTTCAACACGTTGAATGCGATCTCAGCTCTGATACGTGAATCGCCTGACGAAGCGGAGGAGATGGTCTCCCAGTTAGGCGATCTTTTGAGAATGACTCTCGAGACCGCCGCTGTTCAGGAAGTGTCGTTCAAGAAAGAGCTCGAGTTTCTCAAGCACTATCTCGATATCGAACAAACACGTTTTCAGGATCGTCTCAAAGTCGAGATGACGATCGAGCCGGACACGCTTGATGGATTAGTGCCGAGTATGATCTTGCAGCCACTCGTTGAGAATTCGGTTCGGCATGGCGTAGCGCCGCGGCCCGAAGGCGGTTGCATTAAGATCAAGGCGTGGCGCGATAATGGACTGTTGCGACTCGAGGTAGAGGATGACGGTCCGGGACTCAGTGATGACACGCCACTGAAAGAACGCGTGGGGTTGACCAACACACGCGCCCGCGTTAGCAATCTTTACGGTGATGAACATGGCCTCAAACTGCGTAATGCTGCTGATGGCGGATTAGTCGTCAGCCTGGGCATTCCGTTCAGGACCGTATCGAACAGCTAAGAAGCTTATGCGTGAGGTTGGACCAACAAAAATTCGAGCTCTGATCGTCGATGATGAACCGCTCGCTCGCAGAAGGATCAAGAGTCTGCTGGCGCACGATTCCAGCGTTGACGTGATTGGCGAATGCTCCGATGGATTCAAAGCGGTTAGCGCCATTAGTGAGCTGACGCCCGACCTCGTTTTCCTCGACGTCCAAATGCCGGCGATGGATGGTTTTGAAGTGATCAAAACTATCGGCGCTGAACGAATGCCCACCGTGATCTTCGTCACCGCCTACGATCAGTATGCCTTAAAAGCCTTCGAGGTGAACGCTCTCGACTATCTGCTGAAGCCGTTCGACCGGAGCCGATTTCAAAAGACTCTGGAACGAGCCAAGGCGATGATCAGGGGCCTGCAGAATGGCGAGGTCAACAATCAGCTTCTGTCATTGTTGGGAGATTTGCGACGAGAACAGGAAATACCAGATCGTTTCATTATCAAATCCGGCGGCCGCGTAGTTTTTCTGAGGGTCGAAGAAATTGACTGGATGCGTACCGTTGGGAATTATGTGCGCCTGCAAGTGGGCCGTGATTCTCACTTAATGCGCGAAACGATGAACGGAATGGAAGCGAAACTTAATCCCGACCGGTTCATGCGTGTACATCGCTCGACCATCGTCAATCTCGATCGTGTCAAAGAGGTGCAACCGTGGGCGAAGGGTGAGTACGTTGTCATCATGCGCGATGGCACTCGACTCATAATGAGCCGGCGTTATCGCGAACGATTGAACGAGCGTCTGAACAAACCGAACTAATCGCTCACGCGGCGCCGCTGCGTAAGAAACTCCTGCCGTACATCCCATAAACTCACCGTAAATCACTTTTCTAATGCAGCCACCATTCCGCTGCGACTAGATTGGTTCATCGATATATGAAGACTCCCGCGTCCCACACCAAAACTCGAAAACCCCCAAGCTCAACCTCACCAGTCCTCTTTGATCCCAAAGGCCGCACTTCGCAGGTAGACGCCAATCCACCGGGGACGCTCACGCTTCGCTATTTAGTTACCCGATCGTTTGAGGAAATCATCGTGGGCCTCTGCTGGGGAGACAAGAGCGTCCACGGTTGTGGGCCAATTATCCTTAAATGATCGGAAGAAGAGGCCACGGCCGACGTGGCCTCAACTTCACGACCCTCAGCTCATTGTCGGGGTTGCTGCAAGCGCCGGTTTAAGGCGTCCGGTTGCGCCGCGGCGTCAGCAATCACGGGTAAAAGCGGATGCCTGTTCCTCTTAACTGGAAAGACTTCCACGTCAATCGACACTGCATCCGTACCAGCAGGCTCTGCCCGATAGGTATAGATACCTTCAATATCGAGCGGATCTATTGGCGGGCTTGCAGGAAGCACCTGATAAAACACCTCAAAAATCACAAAGCCTTCGATATACGGCGGATTTGGTGAATTCGGCGGTGGCGGTAGCGGTGGAATGGGAATGTTAAGGTGACCGTAGATGTCGCGGCAAACGACTTCCAACGCCCAATCAGGATCAAGCGACTCGTCTATTCTGAATTGCGGCGCAGTCGGGACTTGCCCGCCCTTCAACTGAATTATCTTCTTGCGAAACTTGATGGTGATCCCGGTGTTATTGTGAACGTTGATTTTGGTTGAGTAGTTTCCCGCCTGAGCATCCGGCACGAGGGCAGTGTTGGGATCCTTCTGCACACCACAGATGAATTTTGCCGCGTAAGTGTCGGTTACGGTTGGCGGATTTTGAGCTAACGCTGTTGCGCCCGTGACTAGCAAGCTAAGGACGCTTGCGAGTGTGATTAACGTCATTCTTCGTACTAACTTTTCCATGTTCTTCTCCTTTACATTCACTTTGGTGAAAAAAAAGCGCTACGCCATGACACTGCTGAACAGCGTCACGCGATACGCGACGAAAGCGAGATTCAGGAGATCTGCCGGCGACTCTGAGGTGAGACAGTAAGGAAGGATTTGTCTCTGTCGTTCACCCTTGGTTGGTCCGCAGTATCCGATCGGGAATCACGCCGTGAGTAATAATTCTGGGCGTGAACCTGCTTGATCATCCGCTAGTGATGGGCGATGTCTTTAGTGGATTCGCGAATGATATTCCTGCGTGAAATGACTGTCAACGAAGATTTCGCGAGCGTGATGTCAAGCGGTTCGACGCCATATCTCCATGAAATGGTTTGCGGAGGTTGGTCTCGTGAGAGCTTCGCTTCGGTCTAAAAACCACGGCAAGATATGCTTTCGAGTCCTACGTGGGGACAGTCCCATGTATTATGGACACTATTGACAGCCACCCACTAAATCATATATCTATTTTTTGAACCCTACATGTATTAACCCACTGGTCGGACCAAACCCTCATCCGCCAGCGTCACGCACCATTCTTTAAGGAGATCATATGCCTACGTCGAAAATCGGAAGAGTCCTGAGGAGGATTTGTATCCTGTTTACGTTGATCTGTGCCTTGCTATTCGTGGGAGGCGGCTCAAGGGCCTTCGATCCTCCCACCTGCGAATCGTGTGACAATTCGTATTACAACGATTGCAAACCGACCTGCGATTCCATGCCTGCGAATACAACCCAAGAGCGCGATGACAAACAAGTCTGCTACGACGACTGTCGATCCGATCACTTAAGTTGCTCGGGCGGTCCATGCGTTCCAGAGGGGGGACCTTACAACCCTTCGTGCCCGAGCTCGAACTCGTGCGCAAGTTTCTCCAACAACTGCAATACCGCATGCGTCGCCACCTATAATGTTTGCACTGCCGATTGCGCCCCGGGCGATTCAAGCTGTCAGAGTGTATGTTACCAATCGCAATATCAGTGCTGGAGTTGGTGTCAAGCCGAGTACTACGATTGCCTATGGTGTTCGGGCGGAGGAGGATGAGACTCAATTCCCCACGCCGACCATCGCGGTAGTCATCGTTCTCGCTGAGCCTCAAAACGGTTCGGCGATTGGCCTTTGAATGCGGCAGCCGCTGCAATAGTGTCCCACTTGCGTGAGACCTAGGCTGCTGCTCGCAACTGTTGAAAGAAACTGAGCATCTCCGTCGTTGGCGTCCAGAAAAAGTTGATCGCGGTAGGACTGCCAGTTACCCAACAGCCCCCGCACAGATCCCGGCGTGCGGTTTTCCCGCACCGGGCTCTTCGTGAATACTCGCTTCCGCAGCAAGACTAGAGTGATGGCTTGGCCCGTTGCACGATTCGCGGTTGTTCGAGTGCGAGCAGGCGCATCAGTTCATTGTAAGCGGCCCAGGTATAGCTGTGCCGCTGACTGCGCTGATTAAGCCACCGCTGATGGATCCGTCGCACGTGATAGAAGAACTCGTCCAAGCTGGCGCGGTTGCCATACACTCCGTAATAGTTGTTGTAACCACGAAGCTTGGCATTCAGCAGTTGCACTTGTTCTCTGATGCGACGATGACGGTTTTGCCGGCACCACTCAGTTACGCGTTTCAGTGAGTTGCGTAACTTCTTTCGTGCGGTGCGTCGCTTTAGCCACGCTTGGCCTTTGCGATTCACACCCCAACGAAACTCGAAACCCAGAAACTCAAAGCTCGTCTCTCCCTGACGATAACGACTGAACGGCATGACCCGTGTTTTGTCTCCCGCCAGTTTCAGTCCGAACTTCCGTAACCGTGCTTCCAACTCGTTGTAGAACCGCTCGGCTTCTTCTGCTCGTCCAAAGCCGCCGACAAAGTCGTCGGCGTAACGATGTAGAAACGCCCCGCCTCTACAACTGCGCTGAAAGACTCTCTCGAAGGCTCTCCCGCTCGCTGAGTACTATGAGCTGATCTGACTCCCAACTCGTCATCAGTTCACCTAGTTTGTCGGTTCGCTTACCTCTTGCAATCGAGGAACGAGTTGGGCCTCCCAAGTTCTCCAGTGTTTCTCTTCACACATGCCACGCTCTTGAGCGACCCCGGCAGACCCTCGGCAACCTCACCTTTTACGGTTGCTCTGTGTTGGCTTCTGGATCTTCGACTCCATCGCCGTCTGCTTTGTTGGACTTGACGAGGCTGTATCAAGCTTTAGAGAGTGCGGTCTCTCTTACGGCCTATGTGATGCGCTGTGTACGCTTCAATCGTTTCGTTCGATGATTGACTCACCTCCTCGACGACTGCAACACTCGGTATGAGTGGTTGGTTAGACCTTACTCAATTGGACTTGCACCCAATCAGAAACACCAAGCTTTGCTTGGCGCACCGAAGATTGTCCACTGTGGGGAAGCATTGGCAAAGAAGAATAGGACAAGTTTGGTGAGTACAGAATATTGAGGACCACGCTCTCGAAAGAACGCCTTATGTGGTCTGCCTTTTTCTTTGCTTTCGCTAACGGCGTGTAATAGAGTGTGCCGTGTTCTTCCCGACTCCCACTGCATAAGGAAGCTCACATGATAGCCTTACCACGTACACGCGGCTTCTCTGCGGGTAACTGGCAAATAC
>Ga0163162_10001952_pt1 | contig 19367 bp, 9 predicted proteins | sample S55metaG_FD_115310 | JGI IMG/M metagenome (GOLD analysis project Ga0163162, IMG submission 115310) | Switchgrass rhizosphere microbial communities from Kellogg Biological Station, Michigan, USA - S5-5 metaG | ecosystem: Host-associated > Plants > Roots > Rhizosphere > Soil | place: USA: Michigan...
AAGTTTTGCAAGAAATTTTTCTTGGTGGCTTCCTTATCGATATATTTTTTTCCATTTATGCCGGAAATTTCATCAGCAGACGCCGGCAACATGTTCATTCGTTCCGAGCGTTGATCCCCTTCTGCTGTTCCACTGGATACAAATGGCGCAAACGATAATACCTTGTAGGAAAAGTTTCGTGTTCCAATTGTTTGATGGTTGGTTATGAAGCGAGAGGAGAACTGGTACCTGATCGCTACCTGTTCCAGCAATGCCTGATGCTCCTCATTGGCCGGCAAAGATTCGAAAGGAAGAAAATAAAGTATACCATCGGGTATGATGATCCATTCGTCTTTTTTGGGAACGATCGATTGTAACGGCTTTATTAAATGCGTGTATAAAAACTCACCAGTCTTGTCGCCATTAAATTTTCGTCCGCGTTCCGTTGTCTTCAGCATCCGGAGCCAGTTGGCGACTTGCTGTTGGATATCTCCGACGGAGTCGATTCTTGTATAGGCAAATGAATTATTCGTAATCGCGAATGCATGCAAGGCATTTGCAGTCGTATAAAAACTAATGAGTGCCTGTTGTTCTGATAGAGATTGTTGCAATTCTTTTATGCCGGGAAAATGATTGTCGTATTTTAGTTTGTAATAGTGATTGTTTTGTTCGAGCGTTTTTTGCAATCTCGAAAGTTCAATTTCATATTTCGCTTTCTCGCTCGCCAGCGATTCGATTGTTTTATTATCTTTTGCCTGGTCACTTTCGATATCGAGACGGGCAATATTGTATTTGATATTTCTTTCCTGCTGTACCAGTTGATCTTCCACACCCGGCGTTGTATTGAATGATTTCTCTTTCAGATTGGCGGCAATGATAGATGCTTTATTTTTTTCGCTGATCAGGAATGCCTGTTCGAGATAATTTTCTTCTGGGTGGAGGGCATATAAACTGAGGGCGACAGACAGTGCTTTTTGAAAAGCATCTCGACTTTTTTTCTTGAGGAAAATTTTTGCATCATCTGTATCGTAACTTTTTTCGATATACTCCAAAAGGGACAATGCGCTTTGGTATGTAAGGAATGATGAAACCAGGTTTTTTTCTTCATTGTTTTTTTGATATAGTAGTGAAAATGTTTCTGCTTTTTTATTTAGTGCATCGAATAGCCTGTAATAGGCGAATGTTCCGATGAAATCGGATGGATTTGCATAAATATCGAGGCTGTGGAAGCTTCCGGAAAAAATTGTAACCGCCTTCTGAAGGTGTGAGAGCGCGGCCAGGTATTGATTGTTATTAATGAGGAGTTCCGCCCTGTATTTTTCATTGATCCCGATATCAATGCTGTTAAGGTGGGTGTTTGTATTCGATAGCCTATTAAGGAAGTATGCTGCGGAATCTTTATTGTTTAATTGCAACTGCGTATACGCGATCTCGTTATATACCCATGGCATTTCGGTTGCGTTTACTTTGTGAAAACAAGTCAATGCTTCGGCATAATTTTTTAGCGCGGTGTGCGCCCTGCCCATGTTCATATAAATGGCATCAGAAAAAACTTTATATTTTAATGCGTCCTTGTATATAGAGAGCGCCTGGTCGTACAGACCGAGTTTGTAGTAAGACGTTGCGATATTTGTTTCGATGCTTGCAACGGACAAAGATTTCAATGGCTTCTGCATCTTCAAAATCTCGAGCGCTTGTGTGAAATAGTTTTTGCTTTGCAGGTAATTGCCATTGTCGTGGTACAAAACACCAAGCGTATTATAAAGCCGCACTTTGTCGTCAATCGCAACAAGCCGATTGACAAATGATTCAGCCTGTAACAAAAAGTAATTTGCAGAATCAAAGTTGTTGAGGTTATAATAGCTGGCACCTGCATTAACATGTGTCATGAACGCAAGCGAATCACTTTCATTACCATTGCTACGATGGAGGCTCAATGCTTTTCTGTATGCGCGAACCGCTTCAGTATAGTTCGTTTGGATATCCATCAGGATCCCTTTTTTCATGTAAGACAAGAACAGCAGGCTGTCCTTATTCGAAAACGAATTCTTTTCCAGCTGATCGATTAGTTGTTCGAAGCCATTCAACGCTTGTTTGTCCGTGGATGAAGTAGGATTGGGAAGATTTAACAGGCTGTCGGCCCGGTTAAACAGGAGAACGATCCTGTTTGCAGGTGGCACCGGATTGCCGTCGCGGAATGATGCCAAAACAAGGAAAGCCAGGATAAGCAGTTGAACTCTCCCGCGCATATAAAACTCGTTTGAAATGGTTAATTATAGGACCTGCTTACAACGAGTTTTCAAGTTGTCTTATTGCGGGAAAATAAGAAGGGGCCGGCAAAAGCCAGCCCCTTTTTGCTTATCATTCTTAAACCATTAATTGTACCTGGTAATGATGATCAATGGCGGTCTTGGGTTTCCGCTCTTACTGATAATATTTCCGGTAAGAACATTGTCTAATTTCAAGACTACATTATCTAAAAGTCCTGTACTGATTTGTGATTTATATGTGTAGTAGACTAATTGCACTGTGATCTTCTGGAGAGCATTGTTGCTGCCGTCATTTAAACGGTAATAGATCGTGGTTTCTACTGTTTGTCCATTCACGGGCAAAAGACCAAATGCACCGCCCAGGAGGCCTCCATTCAAGGTCTTCTGTAAGTCGATTTCACCCGTATTGTTATCAATAATAATTTTTTTACTTGCCGCATCACCAGTTACATCGTATTGACAGCCTGGCCCCGAAACACCGCTTCCATTACAAGGCGGAGTCTGAAATGGATTGGCATCATAATACGGTTTTGCTTTAGTTTGTCCATTTGCCAAAACATAAATACTATCCATATACGCGGCACCGCCGATGATAAGTGTTTGCATACAGGTATCGGTTGTTCCATTTTTTACGAATCCGATTGCGTAGCGTTCACCGGTTTCACTCTTTGTTACGTTGATGGCTCCAGAGAGTGAGTCGATAACTAACCCCTCGGGCCATGAGTAGTATTTACCAGGTCCTGGATTGTTAGTTGGACTTACTATATAATCGCTACCGGTTGGTTGCGGATATATCAAGGTATCTCCGTAATCTGGTGCATAGGCACAACCTGAAACGGGTGTTTCCGGGTAAGGCACAGTCTGTGCCGGTTGGGTGACCGGAGGTTGTTGTGATGTATGCGTTGTGTCTGTTCCGGATGGAGGAGGTGGTGGAGGATTGGTTACTGTTTCACTGATCGATTTGCGGCACGCAAAGGGAACCATTGTCAAAAACAACAAAGCGGCCAATCCGCTTACGTATCTCTTTTTCATGGGTATGGGGTTACGTGATTATAACAGGACAAAATAGGAGTTTTTTTCCGTATTTTCAAGCTTTTGACCGTATTTTCCGATGAGCGTATTAAGGTGATTTTCACTCGGTTACGGGAAGAAATTACGGCAGTTTCTTTATTTTTGGGCTTGCTTTTGAGGAGAGATTTTGTTTCACACAAAGGCACAAGGGAAGCATGCTGATAAGATTCTTTAATGGCAAGTTTTGACTTTGTGATTCCTTTGCGCCTTGGCGCCTTTGCGAGCGATAATTTCTCGCAAAGGCGCCAAGGCGCAAAGGGAAAAACGTTTCTTAATTCGTCGATTTGCAGGTTACAGGGAGGACATTAGTTGAGAAGATGCGGGTAATGGTGAACGTTATATAAATCTTGCGCATTCTTGGATGATTTTATTCGCGTTCAATAAGATCAAAGTTTTTGGTTCACACAAAGGCACAAAGAGACGATTATTTTCTAGAATCTGAACCCAAAAGCAATATAAGGGTACCACCCTTCTCCCCCATAACCGGCCATAACCCGTAATACTGCCATTTGCGCAGGAGCAAAATAAAACCCACCTCCTACTCCATTGTGCCATTGGTGCGATTGATCATTTTTTTCCCACACCCGTCCAAAATCATAGTATGCAATCATACCGAACTGGCCGGGCAAAATATAATTTGCAAATTCTGTTATCTTGATCCGCAATTCAAAATTGTTGTACGCCATGTATTGACCTGCAAAACGGTATTGATGATATCCCAACAAATTTCCCTGTCCGCCTAAGAATAACGACTGATAAAATGCCGCATTTCCGACAAGAACGCCACCACCTAATCTGTCAGCAACAACAAAATTCGATCGATGATCGAGCGGTTTATATAAACTTACTTCTGAAGTAAGCTGTCCATAAGATTTAGAATATGTGTTGGCGCCTGCCCAACCCTGCAGGTTTACATTGATTGTGTAGCCCCATGTTGGAAGGAGCCTGTTGTTTCTTTTATCGACGAAGTAGTCGACGATCAATCCAAGATGTGATTTATCTTTTTCAAGCGTGAGACTGTCGTACGAATGGATGTAGGATGTATTATTGATGAAGCGATCCGCATTTTCTGCACTGTCAAATTTATAATATTGATATGCGGGACCAATCGTAAGCGCTGCCGCACGTTTATTACCCCATCGAAATGCCGGCTGAATGTGATAAATATCAAACCGCGTCCGATAGTATCTTTTGTAATCTCCTATTTTGTAAAATGGAGTTTGATTGCCAGTACCAAAAAAATTCTGTGTATTGTCAGGTCCAAGCGCCGTTGCATCGAGAATAAAGTCAGCATTCCCGATCGCTTTGATCCATTCCCCCTTATATTTTACCCGAAATGCTCTTGTTGAAAAAGAATGTCCGATCGTGAATTGTTGAACGCTTGCATATGGACGTTTGCGAAATCCCTGGCGCGTGTATCGAACTCCCGCACCCAACAAGAAGCCATCGTCAATATTATAACCAGCCGTGATCAGAGGAAATACGATGTTAAATGGATTGCTGGACATCACCGCAATGTTGGCGCTGTCATTCGACAAAGTGCGAGAGATTCTCGATGTGTTACCAGAAAATGTTGCATTGTTCTCCAATTCATATACTGAGACTTTTTTCTTACTATCGACTACGTCATACTTTTTATTTCCCTCGCCACCGACAATTCTCAGCTTGATTGGAACATTGCTGTTATCAATCTTTATACTGTCATCGCCCATTCTTGTAAATATGCGAATTTCTTTTGTTTCGTGCGGGTAAAATGTTCTTGAATAGATCGGATCTTTTATCTCTCCTTTTTTCGACAGTTTATAAATCGCAATCTTCATCCCGTTATTCGATGTGTCCCTGATTTCAACAAATTCATTTTTATCGGAAGTTTGAATGTCGACAATCTTGTTGATGAAATAATAATAGGAAGACATTGCTCGCGGAAGATCCGCCCGTCTTGCTTTTAGTTTTGCCAATAAAACATCGTGTTTCAAATTGTATGACGATTTTGGCAGCGCTTGCAAAGCCCTTTCTAACACACTGTCTGGTATCATTGCCACAAATTCGTTCGTAATTCGCATCCACTCGTCATACGTAAATTGATTTAAGAATCGTCGATTCAAGTCCGTGCTAGAAAAAAAGAAATAACCCGGATCTTTGACTTTGTATGTAAATCCCTTGAGAAATCTTGCGACGAAGGTAGACGCGATGTGCGGTAAAAATCCGTCACTGATATAGAATACCTGGTCCCTATCCCTGGGAACGGCAATATATTTTTTGCCCTTACCGTCTTTTTTTCCAACAAATCGCCACTGATCCGCATGCCTGTCCCAATCAGCCAGATAAATATCAAGTAAACGCGCACGAAGGAACAATGCGCTATCGAAGCTATTATCGTTATCTTCATTCAGTTCCCGCAGCATTTTCTGTGTATTGTCCGAGTTGCCCAAGGGCTCCCTTTCTTCAAGGAGACAAAGGGTATTAGCAAATAATTTATCGTATATGCCTAACCGTTTGTCCGGCGCAACGATTCCGATGATCGGGTTTGCATGCGGCACGTGAACCGCTTCAGCGATCGTTGGCACAACCAATGCTGAGTATGGATGCTGTGCGGACATAGCATCAACGACAACATCTTTTGCAAATGTTTCCCGCAAACCGGGTGGCAGCAGAAAGTCCGGATATTTTTCGATGCTTCGTAGCGACCATTCGCGATCACTTGAGTCTTTGAGCCGGAGTGAGAAAGTCTGATGGCCGCCTCCTCTTCGGATCGGGGTGAGTCCTCCTTTTATTTCAGAAATCCTTATCACAGGAAATTTTGTTTTGACCGCCCACTCTTTCCGATAATTTTCTCCAAAAAAACTTCTTTTCAGATTGCTCACGTTATTGAAGGCCTCATGAGCAATGGCCGTCACGCTATCAGTCGTGATTGCAGTCAGTGTGGCTTGTTCCTGTTCTTTTCTGTTTGAATATACCTGAAGGTATGTATACGAGGCATGCAGCCCACTGTCAGAAAGCGCGTAAAAAGTAAATCGTATGTTGTTACCCGTGAGTAAGTCAGCCGTTACAAAACCTGGTTCCACTTTGCCATACAGACCTTTATCCGCCCGAACGTAAGTTTCTTTTGCGCCTGCTCCACTGACTACCTGTATTCCATTTTCGTTTTTGATAAACTGTAACCCGTGTTCATGTCCTGCAACGTGAATCATATTCGGAAATCCTGCAAAAACATGATCGACCAACCTGACCATCTCCTGGTATAGTGGATGATTTAGATCTTCCGGGCTTGTAAATGCTTTTCGCAATAGCGGATACAAAGACCCGATCACTGGCAATGGAATATACAAGTGCGGATTCAAAGCGGTGAAAGGGAAAATATTATTTTCGAGAGAATAATATCCCCCGTGTGTGCCATAACTTTGAAATGGATGATGCGATGCAAGCAAAATAACTTTATACCGGTTTTCATATAACAGTTGCTCCATTTTTCCCAGCACATCTATTTTTGTCCTACAACTGCAATCGGCTTCAGGGTTTGCTTTATTGAATGGGAAAAGCCACCATTCCGAATCGAAAGCGATGATGGTTAAACTATCTGAAACATTGATGGCAGTTGGGTCCGGACATCCGTCCGGCGGGACAAGTTTTAACAACGAATCATGCTGTTCTTCGAGAAAGGCCCATTCCTGTTTTATTTTTGATAAGCCTTTGGGTCCCATCTTGTCCCAATCATGATTTCCGGGAACGAAATAAACTGGAATTCCTTTTGCGCGGAAAGGAACGTACTGTGATTGGAGTATTTTTTTTGTTTCGTCTTCTTGTTTTGATCCTGGCAGCGCCATTCCGCGGGGATAGATATTATCTCCCAAATACATAACCGTTGTTTTGCCAGGAACGCCCATTTCAGCCGCTTGCAGAATAACTTTTTTCTGATCCTCATTCATTTCACCTGCATCCCCGATCAAAATAATACGATGATGGACGGAATCCTGTGCGTGAGATATCAACACACCCTGAATTAAAAAAAGAATTAGAAGTAGTTTTTTTCTCATAGCAGTTACTCGAATATCCCGTCAACGAGTTCGTCTATGGAACATCGTTAGTCTATTAAAGATATGGCAGCAATTTCAGGGGACGATAATAAATCTACGATTTGCGGTTCAGATCATTTGTGGAAACTGATCAATGCCACAATGATAAACGAAACCATGGCGATGGCGATACCGCTTATGAACACTTTGTAGGCAATGGCCAGGTAGCCGAATTTCATCGACAATACTTTTCGAACCTGGTAGGTTTCGCGGGTAATTTGATTAAATATTTCTCTTTTATCGCCACTGAAAAGATTTACCATACTGTTCCAATACGCTTTCCAGGTGGTGTTTTTAAATTCGGGATCGATACGGTCGAAGCTGCCGAAGAAAAATGATTGGCTGTTATCAAAATCGGCTGATGTGTATGCCCTTTGCTGAGGCCTGCTTGCAAGGATCGCAGTAAAAATGGTGATGAGCGCCGTAAGCAAAATGATCCCGGTCGGAATCATGTACAGCGGTGTGGCTTCCACATGCCTGATGGTAAAAGCAATGATGACTGATAACAAAATGGAATTTACCTGGATGAGTAATCCGGCTTTTCTATCGGCAACGGACACGAGGTCAACATAATTTCTAAACGCAATTTTAAAAAGATCTTCTGTTTCTTTATCCGACAATGCATTGCTTGAAATATATCGTTCACCAACTTTTCTTTGTTTTGTTCGCTCGGATTTGAATTTTTCCAGTCGACGTTGTATTTCGAAATAATTTTTGCTTCGTTGCACGCCATACTTTTTCTTGGCGTATGCTGTGTATAATTTATGTGTAATGAAATAGCGATTGTTTAATTCATACCAGTCTTCATCCGTATAAATCTTTTTGGAAATTCCTTCTCTTTCAATTCTCAACAGGTTTAGACCTTCCATGGAGTCGGGCAGGGAAAGATGAATATCGGCACCGTCTCTTAAGACCTGCTCTACCATTGTTTTGGGGAAGCGATTACTACGAAGAAAGTCGATATAATATTTTAATTGTGATTGTTCTTCTTCTGACAATTGGGTTTCGGCAATGAAGCGGGCGATCAGCTTCTGGTTATCCAGGCGATCATCTTTGCTGTCAACAATTCCCACGTTCTTGAATATGATCGCCAGTAAACCCATTTCATATTCATCTTTGTCGAGCCCTTCTTCTTTCGCAATTTCTTTCGTGGCCTCAACATTTTCAACAATATAATTGTAGCTATGGAAGATAAATTTGTCGCCGTATACTTCAAAGAATGAATTGATATACCTGAGAGCGTGCTTAATAATATTGTTATTGTCTTTCTTGCTCATAGATGCAGTTCCGTCAAAATCATGTTGAAATTAAAATTTAAATTTTAAACGGTAAAAGATCAATTACAAAATACAATGGGGATTGTTTAAGATGACTATTGAAAGTGGTGGATTGTAATCAAAAAAATAGGCGCGGCAACTGCCCTTGACAAGAAAAATATAGGCCGGTTCAAGTGCCGGCCTATATTTAAACTAGTTAGAATAATATTTTTCGTATGTGCATTACTTATGGCCACCCCCGAACAAATATGCAACGGTGAAACTAAATCCATGCATGTGCACGGATTCGCCGTCTTCATGGTCCTTAGCAATGTTTTTTATCCCTCCAAAATATCTCGCTGTGATGCCAATTCCAATTGGGAAAAAATATTCGGCATATGGAATGACCGCGAAATTGTCTCCTGTATATGCATCCTTGGTGTCGGTTTCTGTTCCCTGGTATCCTTTTGACTTGGCACTTAATAACAATCCGTAAGCAGGTCCGACGCCCAACGCAAAGCCTGTATTTTCGAATTTATATTTTAACAGAACCGTCAACAACAGGTAGTTCATACGATTTTTGACTGTAGCGTTGTTACCTCCGTTGAAAGGGTCTTCCCCGGTGTATTTCCAACCCATTCCTTCATAAGAAAATTCAGGTTGGATAAAGAATGACTTGCTGATGGTTCCTTCAAAGAACACATATCCTTTGAAACCGGTCATGTTATCCGGGGTTACAGAAGCGCCGGGTTCGTTGATGCTGATGGTTGATAAATTTAATCCGGCTCCAATTCCGGTTCTAACCTGAGCTGTCGCGATTACTACTGAAAGCAACAGGATTTGAGACAAGATGATTTTTTTCATTTTTGGTCGTTTTGGTGAAGAGTTTAGTTGTAGACAAAAAGGTTAATGTCTCTTATTGAGTAAAACGGTTGTGATACAAAGTTTGTATAAGGCCGGAGAAATGCGCCTGTAGGGATGGTTGGTCAACTCACACGTAGGGAAAGAACAGATATGCAATTATCACAACAAATATATCAAAACATTTGAAAAAGCAACCTGGATGGGTTATTATTTCGTTTATCCATTAAGGTTAGGCAGGAAAACCAGAGAAGTCGGGTGCGAAGTCAATGATTGGGGTGGAGATATCACATTATTCACTCTCAGCTCCACGGCCGGTCATGAGATCTCTTATCATTCCAATCTGGTGTCGGAGCAAAATAGGATTTGTCGGTAGAGATCAAATGTTTTTTTACTTCATCATCCACCAACTCAATTCCCAGTCCCGGTGCAGTGAGTGGAACATTGGCAAAACCTTTTTCAAATAATTTTCTGCCGTCAGTGGTTTTCACGAGCGTGTCCCACCATTCACTATCCAATGAATGATGTTCCAGTGCCAAAAAATTTTGTGTTGCTGCGGCGCAATGCACGTTTGCCATAAAAGAAACCGGGCTTCCCGCAAAATGCATCGCCATGGCAACGCCATGTTCCTCGGCGTAATCTCCGATGCGTTTTGTTTCGAGTAATCCTCCGGATGTTGCAAGATCAGGGTGAATAATGTCTACCGCATGAATATCGATCAGTGGTTTGAAACCTTTCAGCAAATAAATATCTTCCCCGGTAAGTATCGGAGTTTCCAATGCATCAGAAATTGTTTTGTATTGTTCTGTGTATTGCCAGGGCACCATATCTTCCAACCATGCAAGTCGATATGGTTCGACTTTTTTCCCGAAACGAATTGCGTTGTTCAAATCGAAATGTCCGTAGTGATCTGATGATAGCGGGATTTCATATCCAACAACTTCTCGCACTTCGTTTATGATCTTTGCCATTTCATCAAGTCCTTTATCGGTAATCTGGATTGCAGTGAATGGATGTTTTGTATTTGCATAATCCATGTAGCCTCCGTTCCATTGCCCGAGATTTTGTCCCCAGAATTTTGTGTTGTTCAGTGTTCCTTGTATGTCTTTTACTTCACCGATCGAAATATCCATTTTCAACCAGGTCATGCCCTGCACTTCCAAACGATGTTTGATCCTTGCCTTAAATTCATCAAGCGTGGGCGCTTCGGGTGTATCTGCATACATTCTTACTTTATCGCGATATCTTCCACCCAATAATTGCCATGCGGGAACATTATATGCCTTACCACAAAGGTCCCAAAGGGCCATTTCAACTGCGCACACACCACCACCCTGTCGTGCATCACCACCAAATTGTTTGATGGTTTTGAAAAGCATTTCAACGTTACAAGGATTTTGCCCGAGGATTCGACTCTTCAACATGAGAGCATATCGCTCATCTGCGCCGTCTCTGACTTCACCCAATCCATATATCCCCTGGTTAGTATCGATGCGAATGATCGGCGTACGTCCCACATTTTGAATCACACAGTAACGCATATCCGTAATTTTCAGATCTGATGGTGCGGAGTAACGCGACACTTTCTGTGTGCTTTGCGCAACTATCTCTTCAACCGGTGCAAGCATCAACGCACCGCCAAGACTGATTCCACCAAATGCAGATTTTTTTAAAAAATCACGACGGCTATTTTCTGTGCGACGTAGGTGATTATTTTGTTCGTCTGCTGCATCCTCATCTTTCAATCCAATTTTATTCAGAAATTTTTGTGAGGGAGTCATGGAGTGAAGTTTTTTTGTTATGAATATTTTTAGAGCGAAGTGAAGAGAGCTAGGTTTGAAGTAAGGAGTTCCAAACTCTGTACTCCGGACTACCAATTCCTTTCCTTCATGTAATCATCCAACTCTTTTCTCGTCATTGGCAGATTTTGTGTATTCAGCCATTGCATAAAATCTTTTTTGATTTCTTCGGTCCATTGCTGATCGATCTGGCCCGGAGTATATTTTCCTTCGCGCAGGCGCTGATGACCGAATGCGTCACGTAGCTGGACAAATTCCGAGTTCTGTACAAGCTCCTCGAGATATTGCGGCGGAATAAAAACAATGCCGCCTTTTTTTGCGAGCACCACGTCGCCGGGTAACACCGTGGCGCGCCCAATTCTGACGGGAACATTGATACCACCTAACATCATTTGCTGTATATATGAAGGATCATAACCTTTGATCCATCCATTGAAACCATTGATTTCTTCCAATCCTTCAATATCCCGAACTGATCCATAGAATACAACACCACGATGCGATTTTGCAAAGATTGCGTTGCCAAGATTATCGCCGATTAAGGTGCCGTCAACAATTTTCCCATAGCTGTCTGCCACGTAAACATCTCCATCCTTCAATACGTCGATGGGCCAGGAATTTGTTCCACCAATTCGTCCTTCAACTTTTCCTTTGTCCTTAATAATTTTATCGTAGTCGGGACGCATCGGTAAATATTGCGCCGTTACTGCACGACCAACCATAACGGAGTCGGGACGAATAATCATCCAATCGCCTTCGAATTGGTTTTGATAACCTTTGTTTCTGAGATATCCCCATGCTTCTTCGAGAGAAACATTTTTCAGGCGCACCAGAAACCGATCTGATGCTTTCGGGCGGCCGTCGGGGAAACGTTCACCTTTCCATTCCGGAGTCAGCGCCTTAATTTGATCACTCGTGAGCGTAACTTCCTGCGCGCGGAGATATGAGATTAAAGAAAGCAGCGTTGCGAGTAATAGCAATCGTGGATGCATGAGTTTGTGTTTTGATGAATGGAAATTACGAACAAAAAGGAGAAATGTGGAAATATCGAGAGCCTTTGTGCCTTTGTGTGAAACAAAACTTGCAACATAGTGCAGGTTGTCTCAATGCCGAAGTTTTTGTTTCACGCAAAGACACAAAGCACCACAAGGGCGACAAAGGTTTACTCATTCCTCTCTTTGTGCCTTTGTGTGAAACTAAACTTACCGAATAGAGTGTTTTTGAGACGGTATGAAAACAATTTGACGTAGTCAGATCACATCAACACAAAAAATATTCTTTTCTTCACGCGTGAATATACCCTATCGAAAGAAAAATTCTTCTACATTACAATGAAAATTGTCCGGATAGATTGTGACTGGTTTCTGAATACACAAATGCATCGTCAAAAAATCTTAATTCAAAAAAATGCCTGGTGATACTTTACATGTAAATAATAAATCCGTTTCGCAAAATACATATGATGCGATCGTAATTGGGTCGGGCATCAGCGGTGGATGGGCCGCGAAAGAACTTACGGAAAAAGGATTAAAGGTATTGATGCTCGAACGTGGCCGATATCTTGAACATATTAAAGACTATCCCACCGCAACGAAAAATCCCTGGGAATTCACGCACCGTGGCCGGGCTACCGCGCAACAAAAAAAAGATGATCCCATCATCGCGAGAGATTGGGCGATGTATGGAACCGCTGCGCAGGAACCTATCATGGGTTATTGGGTCAATGAAAAAGAATGTCCTTACGTGGAAGTAAAACCTTTCACGTGGTGGAGAAGTTACCAGTTAGGGGGAAGATCACTTTTGTGGGGCCGACAGAGTTATCGATGGAGTGATATTGATTTCGAAGCCAACCTCAGGGATGGAATTGCGATCGACTGGCCTATGCGTTACCGTGAGATCGAACCATGGTACGATTATGTTGAAAAATTTGCAGGCATTAGCGGATCAAAAGAAGGATTGCCACAATTACCCGACGGACATTTTCTTCCACCAATGGATTTAAATTGTGTAGAGCAGGATGTTGCGCAACGTATCAAGTCGTTTTATAAGAACCAACGCCACATGTTTATTGGTCGCGTTGCAAATCTGACAGAAGCTATTCCCGGAAGAACGAAATGCCAATTCAGAAACAGGTGTTGGGAAGGTTGTCCATTTGGTGGATATTTTAGTACTCAGTCGTCCACATTGCCTGCTGCGATGGCTACAGGAAATCTTACCGTCAGGCCATTTTCAATTGTAACAAAAATTCTATTCGACAAAAACAAAAAACGTGCAAGCGGCGTCGAAGTGCTCGATGCAGAAACAAACAAAACATACACTTTCTCTTCAAAAATTATTTTCCTGAATGCGTCAACATTGAACAGTGCATGGGTATTGATGAATTCAGCAACAGATGTCTGGCCACAAGGATTAGGCAGCAGCAGCGGCGAACTCGGGCATAATGTAATGGATCATCATTATATGCTCGGTGCACAGGGAACTGTTGAAGGATTTGAAGACAAATATTATTTCGGTCGCCGTGCAAATGGATTTTATATTCCACGTTTTGCAAATCTATTTGGAGATAAGAGAGATTTTTTGAGAGGATATGGATACCAGGGAAGTGCAAGTCGGGAAGGATGGAGCCGTGGTGTTGCCGAACTCAGTGTTGGTGAAGATTTGAAAGATGCATTGATTGAACCTGGTGCCTGGCAAATCGGCGCCACCGGGTTTGGCGAGATACTACCTTATCATGATAATAAAATATATCTCGACAAAACCGTAAAAGACAAATGGGGATTGCCTGTTTTAGCAATGGACGCGATGCTGAGAGAGAATGAAATGAAAATGAGAAAAGACATCGTCAAAGAGATCATTGAAATGTTCGAAGTTGCAGGTGTAAAAAATATTTCATCATGGGACAGTAAAGAATATGCAATCGGCCAGGGAATTCACGAAATGGGAACTGCCAGAATGGGAAATGATCCGAAAACATCGGTACTGAACAAACATAACCAGGTGTGGGATGCACCGAATGTATTTGTTACTGACGGCGCATGCATGGTATCAAGCGCCTGTCAAAATCCGTCATTGACATATATGGCGCTTACAGCGCGCGCGGCAGAGTTTGCGTTGGGAGAATTGAAGCGGGGAAATATTTAATGCAAATGTGAGGAATGTGATGAATGAGAGAATGTGGAAATGTGGAGATGTGAAAATGAATCGCATTCACCACATTTGCATTAAACCAGCTTCCTATTATTTACATACTCTGTCGGAGTCATTCCAAACTGTTTGTGAAAATCACGCGCGAAGTTTGTCTGTAGACTATATCCAACCATACTTGAAACTTCGTACACCTTGTAATTACCTTCGGCCAATAACTCGGCTGCTCGTTTCAGCCTGGCAATATTAATAAGTTCATGTGGTGTAAGATTTGATAACGCTTTTATCTTTCTATAGAATGTCGCGCGACTCATGTTCATGATCTTCGCAAGATTTTCTACATCAATATCAATATTGGTTAGGTTATCGTGAATGACAGTATTCAATTTTTCGAGAAAAGTTTTATCCGCTTTCGAATAACCGATCGTTTTAATGTGCGCAAGTGGAGAGCTTGCAAAATATTCTTTGATCTTGATGCGGTTCGTCAGGAGGTTGGAGATTTGCGCCTGCAGATGTTCAAATGCAAAGGGTTTTTCAATATATGCATCGGCGCCAACTTCGAGTCCTTCAATTTTTGAATGTAATGTATTTTTTGCAGTAAGAAGAATGATCGGGATGTGGCTATACTCGAGGTTTGTCTTAATTCTCCTGCATAATTCCAATCCATCCATAACCGGCATCATGATATCACTGATCACGAGCTGAATATTTTCATTTTGCAGGATATCGAGTGCCTCTTTACCGTTGAATGCCTTGCGAACAGTATAATCAGCGTGCAACTCGCGACAAATAAAATCGAGTATTTCCCTGTTGTCTTCAACAAAAAGAATCGTCGGTCGCAATGCAGCGCCTTCATCTTCCGGAACAAAATCTTCTTTTGTTACTACATTTTCCGGTTCATCATTTTGCAAATTGAATTCTTTGTCCTGGTGGATAGGCAGCACTAAGGAAAAAACATTTAAGTTGTTGTCGGGTTTTTTCAAATCCAAAATGCCCTTGTGCGATTCCGCAAGAGATCTAGACAATGGCAATCCAATTCCGGTGCCTGCTTCTTTTTCTGTTTCTTTCAGACGATAGAACGGTTCAAAAATCTTTTCTTTTTGATCATAGGGAATAATATATCCATCATTTTTTATTTCGATGGTGAACACAGTGTCTTCGCTGTTAAATGGGAGCAGCTGGACGAGCACTTTTGTTTCAGCATATTTGATCGCGTTGTTGACCAGGTTACTCAATATTTTCTTCAATGCTTCCGGATCGACAAATGCCTGCAATGCAATTCGCGGGATTTCTAATTTAAACGCCAGGTTTTTTTGCTCGGAGGCCGGCTGAAAATTCGAAAAGGTTTCCCGCAGCAGATCTGAAATATCAGTTTTTACAAAATTCAGACTGAATTTATCGGTTTCTGTTTTTCTGAAATCGAGCAGTTGGTTTGTCAAATCAATCAGTCGATTAGTATTCTTTTCCATGGTCTTCAAATTTTCTTTTATTTCGGGATGATGATTTTGTTTTTTGATCAACTTATCGAGCGGCATTTTTATCAGCGTCAGTGGTGTCCTGATCTCATGGGCAACGTTTGTAAAAAATTCAATCTTTGCATGATAAATCTCACGCTCTTTTTCAATTTCCAATAATTCAATTTTTCTTCTGCTCTGTTCCTGCGTTCTTAATAAATAATATCGTATCAGCAAGAATGAAACTCCAATGATCACAATGGCGTACGCAATGTAGGCCCATGTACTTGCCCAAATGGGCGGTAAAATATTTATTATGATATCCACCTGCTTCTGGTTCCACACACCACTGCCGTTCGATCCTCTTACCATGAATGTATACTGTCCCGGTGGCAATTTTGTATAGTATGCTTTACGATTTGTTTTGAGATAGGTCCAATCCTTATCCAATCCATCCATCTTATATGCGTATTCATTCATCTCCGGAACGGTGTAACTAAGTGCGGCAAAATCAATACTAATTGTCGACTGATCATAGGGAAGTGAAATATGTTGCGTGTATGTGATCGATTCCTTTAACGGCGATAGTTCATTATCTACAGAAAGCTCCTTGTTATTCACCTGGAAGCCGGTGATATAAACCGGCGGCACAGAAATATTTCTCACAAAGTGTGACGGATTAAAAGCAATTAATCCACGCACGCTCCCGAAGTACATCATGCCGTCAGTATCCCTGAATGACGAATTATAATTAAACTGATCGCTTAATAATCCATTTGATTGCTTGTAAGTCTTAATTGTTCCAGCGTCAGGACTAAAACTAACGAGGCCCTTTGACGTGCTGACCCACAAATTATTTTTGTCGTCTTCGAGGATCCTAAATATTAAATTATCAGGTAATCCATTTTTCGTCGTGAATCGGGTGAATTTCTTTTTTGATTTTTCAAACTTGCAAAGCCCCGCTTCCGTTGCGAACCATAAATTCTTTCTGCTATCCTGGAAGATACCGTTTACGTGATTATCAGTCAAACTATTTTCATTGGCAAGATCATATTTGAAATTGCTATAGCGCTTTGTATTCGGATCATAACAGTAAATTCCATCACCCTGTGTGCAATACCATACGAGTCCCTGGTCATCTTCCAGTATCGCCTGGATGTGTGCCAGGCGGAGTTCGGGTATGGTAAAAAAATTGTCGTTACTTCGATCATATCTAAACAGGCCATCCCAGGTTCCTACCAATATCTCTTTCGCTTTCGTCTGGTAAATTGTGACGATAAAATTACTTTTCAAACTATTTTCATCAGTCCCCGCATTGTAATGTCGGATAACCTTGCCCGTTAGAATATCCATTACATCCAGTCCATGTTCAAATGTCCCGATCCATAGTTCATTACCTGTTGGCAAAAGGCCATGTATGTTATGATAGGAAATGCTTCCCTTTTTGCCCGTCGGCATGAAACTCGTGAAGCTCTTTTTTTCAATATTGATTTTGTTTACTCCACGATCTTCTGTTCCTATCCAAAAATTTCCAAACCGGTCCTTGCAAATTTCATGAACCGCATTGCCGCTGATAGAAGGAGACGTGAGTTGTGGAAAAAATTTTTCAAACGATATAAACTGTTTTGGAAGATAGTTAATTCCGCCCAGGTATGTTCCTACCCATAGCCCTCCTTCTCTATCCTTGCAAAAAGTAAATACAACATTGTCGGAAACCGAATAAGGATTATCGAATTCCTTTTGAAGATGAGTTACTGAACCATTGCTGATGTTATAAATGTATATTCCTGTTTCCGTTCCGATCCAATACACATCGTCACCCGCTTTAATAAACTCTCGTACGAAAATTCCTGTCTTTTCCTGGTTCGACGTAATAATTCCAGTGTATGTTTTTGTCTTAACATCAAACGATTTTACGCCTTCCCGATCCGTTCCGAGTAAAAAAGTTTCATCATTGATTGGACAAATTTTTTCGAGAGAGGTTGGAAGAGCGCTGCTTTTGTTTTCATACACGCTATACGTCACAAATGAATCCAGCGATGGAACGTATTTTTCCAGCGAACCTTTTGATGTCGAGACCCACAAATCATTGCCAGGCGTAATTGCAATAGAGGTTGCGACAGGTTTTGTACCATGTAAAGTGTAAGATTTTACTTTTCCTGTTTCAGGTTGGTAACTGTAGATTGAAAAATCGATGATGAACCAATAATAACCACGCGCATCACTTTTTATTTGCGTGCTGTTGCCAATCGGAACAGGTTTTATCAGTGAAAATTTTTCCTCAATCTTATTATATGTGTAGATGCCTTTGTTGGTGCCGACCCAAATTGTATTGTGATTATCATTATAGAGACAACGAATAAAATTGCTGCCAATACTTGTAGAATCCTCAGGATCGTTATGAAAAGTCTTGAAAGTGTATCCGTCGAATCGATTCAGTCCATTAATGGTTCCGAACCATAAAAATCCATCACTGTCCTGCAGAATACACTCCACGGAATTATTTGACAATCCATTTTCAACCTGGTAATGTTTAAAATAATATGGCTGTGCATACAATCCACAAAAAAAAGTGGAAGCAATCATCGTCAAGAGCAAGCAGCGTTTCATGAGTTCCACAAATTAGGTTTTTTAGATAACACTTGATATGCCAAATGACAGATGACGGATGACGGTCTTTAGGATGTAAGCTGCGACTGAGTCTGTCCGCTGTGATCTGTTATCTGTCATCTAATCTACATTGAGACGACTTGAAAACAATTTGACCGGTATAGATCAGTCAAACACAAAAAATATTCTTTTCTTCACTGTGAAGGAATGGTGCATGAAGGTGCGCCCGTCTTTGTTTTAATAGGGATCATTTATCCCTGCTAGATATTTATTTGTAGTTTAAAAAGATTGCTTATGACCAAATTTCAAATCAATTCATCACGCATTTTTTATGTCTGCTGTCAGAAAAGTCCATCAGGTTATTCTGAATATAATTAAATGATAAGAAAGTATTACAGAATGCTTGTTTTCGTAAAGTAAATTTGTTGTGTTTGATAAATGATTGCGATTTCAAAAACAAACCTCACCAATATCCGAAAATAAAATCCACATGTTTGTTCTTAATCTGCGCAATACTCCCCGGATCAAACAACAGAATGTTGAAATGAACAGCAAGTAAAAAAAACAGCCTGGATATGCTTTTCGCTTAATCGGTTCTGTGCACTACGTGAGATCTTAATCTGGATTTTATTGAATTCTCAAGTCAATGGAGGAAACTCATTGCAACAAAGAAGTGCTTGCAAAGATGATATCAATAAAAGGTTAAAAACATGATAGGTTTTAAAGCCAGAAGGTCATCCATTTAGTCGTTGCGAATTTATTCTTCACACCAAAAAAAACTACGATGCTTGTGAAATTTCTACCTGTAAGGCGCTTGCTGCCTTTGCTCTTCCTTATTTTCTTTGCTTCT